>JADMIO010841940.1_pt1 | contig 73208 bp, 59 predicted proteins | sample 8958161 | NCBI WGS metagenome assembly JADMIO01 (sample SAMN16585339, study PRJNA669376) | soil metagenome | isolation source: Crop rotation soil | place: USA: Cullars Rotation, Alabama | collected 2011 | reverse complement strand
CGCGACAACTTGTCCACGTGGAATTCTAAGCTTAGGATCCCAATGTGCTGGAAAGATCGCCGTGGTGATGTCGGGGATGGGCAGCAACGGCACGCAGGGCGTGCAGGTGGTCAAAGCAGTGGGTGGCGTGTGCATCGCCCAGGAGCCGGACACCGCCAAGTTCCCTTCGATGCCGCGGCACGTGATGGACGTGGGGATGGCCGACTTCGTGTTGCGTCCAGCGGAGATGCCCGATGTGCTGATGCGCTACGCGCAGCATCCCTACGCCAAATCTGGACACGAACACGCGAAATCTCTCTTGGCGCGCGAGCGCCAGCATTTCGCGGAAGTGCTGAGCATCCTGCGGGCGCGGACGCGCCACGATTTCAACGGCTACAAGCAGCCGACGCTGGTCCGGCGCATTCAGAGGCGCATGGGCATCAACCAGCTCACCAGCCTTGCCGATTACGTGAAGCTGATCCGGCAGAATACCGGGGAAGCCGCGACGCTCTCGGATGACCTGATGATCAACGTCACCGGGTTTTTCCGCGATCCCGACGCGTGGGAGACGCTTCGCCGGCGGGTGATCGAGCCGCTGGTGGCAGATCGCCAGCCCAACGCGGAAATTCGCTGCTGGGTGGCGGCCTGTTCCAGCGGCGAAGAGGCTTACACGCTGGGAATGCTGCTTGTGGAGGCCGCCGAAGCTGCAAATAAGAAGCTGGACGTCAAGATCTTCGCCACCGATACCGCCGAGCGCATGCTGAGCCATGCCCGAAGCGGGTTGTACCCCGGAGGCATCGAAGCCGAGATCAACCCGCGGCGGCTCGATCGCTTTTTCGACAAGGCCGACGCGATGTACCGCGTGAAGAAAGAGCTGCGCGAAATGGTCGTTTTCGCGTCGCAAAACGTGCTTCGGGACCCGCCCTTCTCGCGGCTGGACATTGCCTGCTGTCGCAACCTGCTGATCTACCTGGAGCCCGAAACCCAGAAGCGCGTGCTGCTGCTGCTTCACTTTGGCCTGCGCGAAGGCGGCACGCTTTTTCTGGGTAGCAGCGAGACAGTGCTGGCCAGCGAGGACCTTTTTTCCGCGATCGATAACAAACGGCGTATCTACCGGCGTGTCGGCCCGACCCGCCATGGGACCGTGGATTTTCCGGCTCCAGGCGCACGGCCGCAGCTTATCTGGGACGATCCTGAGGCGCGCTCCAGAATCTCACCGGCCACGGTCACCAATCGCATGCTGCTCGAGCACTACACGCCCGCCGCGGTTACCGTCGATGCCGAGCAGCGTATCGTGTTCTATCACGGGAACACGGAAAAGTATCTCACCCAGCCGCGGGGGCACCCAACTTACGATCTGCTGAGCGTTGTCCGCGAGAACATCCGCGGCGCGGTGCGCACGGCCCTGCAAAAAGCGGTGGCCGGGAACGCGCCACATACCGCGTTCGACGGGTTGAGCGACTCGTCCGGCCAGCCCCGAAGCCGAATTGCCGTCACCGCCGCCCCCTTAGGCCCCCTGGCACCGCGGTATTTTCTAGTCACCTTCGAGGAGCGCACCGAGCCTGTACCCTTGACGACGCTCAGCAAGAAACAGCTTGTCAGCGAGAGCAAGCAGATGAGCAACGAGTTGCTGCGCGTGCGCGACGAGTTGCAAAGCACCATCGAAGAGCTTCAAAGCTCCAACGAGGAGCTGAAGGCCTCCAACGAGGAGGTCACCAGCGTCAATGAAGAACTTCAGAGCACTAACGAAGAGCTGGAGACCAGCAAGGAAGAACTTCAGTCGCTCAACGAAGAGCTGGCCACAGTCAACACGCAGCTTCAAGCCAAGATGGACGAGTTGGAGCACACCACCAATGACCTCCAGAGCTTGCTTGCCAGCACGGACATCGGCGTGTTGTTCCTGGATACGCAGTTCCGCATCCGCCGCTTCACGCCGGCGACCACAGATCTGCTGGATATGATTCCCACTGACGTGGGACGTCCGCTGAGCGACCTGGCGGCCAAATTTGTCGATCCGGACCTCATCGACGATGCGCGCCAGGTCCTGGATAAGCTCACGCCTCTCACCCGCGAGCTGACCAGCAAAAGCGGGCGATGGTACGTACGCCGCGTACTGCCCTACCGCACAACCGATAACCGCATCGACGGCGTGGTGATCACCTTCATCGACATCACCGATCGCAAGCGGATCGAGGAGGATCTGCGCCAGGCCAAGGAGCGCCTGGAGGCGGGCGCCCGCATGAAGGATCAGTTCCTGGCCACCCTCAGCCATGAATTGCGCACGCCGCTGTCGGCGATCCTGCTTTGGGCGAAGATGCTTAGGCGAAAGAACCCCGAACCGGCTCAAATCGAAGAGGGGCTCAAGGCCATCGAAAAGAGCGCCGAGTCGCAGAAATCGCTGATCGATGATCTGCTGGATACCTCGCGCATCACCGCCGGAAAACTCAGGTTGGAATTGCGCGCCGTCAACATCGAGCAGATCGTCCGCAATGCCATCGAAGCGACCACGGCCGCAGCCCAGGTGAAAGGTGTGATCATCGAAGACGAGTTTAGTGACAACCTGGAACCGATGCTGGCCGATCCCGAGCGCCTGGAGCAGATCATCTGGAACCTGCTGAGCAACGCGGTGAAATTCACTCCAGCAGGAGGAACGATCACCCTGCGGCTGGATCGGGTCGAGCAGGACGTGCGGATCCGCGTGAGCGACACCGGCCAGGGAATTAAGCCCGAGTTTCTACCGCAACTATTTGCCTTGTTCCGGCAGGAAGATGCATCGGCCACGCGCCGGCACGGAGGGTTGGGGCTGGGCCTGGCAATTACCCGGCAACTCGTGGAGCTTCACGGCGGGACCATCACCGCCGATAGCGCCGGCCCGGGAAAAGGTTCGGTCTTTACGGTGCGACTACCCATTCGACCGGCAAGCGGGGCGGAGATCGACCAGCCTCCATTTACCCGCGGTAAGACCCGGCTCGACTCGCTTGGACGACCCGGCCTCCGCATCCTCCTGGTCGAAGACGAAGCTGACACGCGCGAAGTGCTGACCAAACTGTACGAACAGGCTGGAGCCACAGTCACCGCCGTGAGTTCCGCCGCCCAGGCCATCGAATCGTACAAGCGTTCTCGCCCCGACTTGGTTGTCAGCGATGTCGGCCTGCCGGGCACGGACGGCAAGAGTATGCTCCGGCAAATTCGTGCGCTGGAAGATGCCAATGGCTCGCGCACCGTTCCCGCGGTGGCGTTGACGGCCTTTGCTCGTGAAGAAGACCGCAGCGCGGCAATTGCGGCGGGGTTCACCCATTACCTGAGCAAGCCGGTCGATCCGGATCAATTGCTGCTGACCTCACGCGCCGCGCTGGAGAGGCATTTCAGGTAGATCGTGGAAAGCAGAGCTGCGGGATCGAGTGCCGTAGATCAGCCGTAGGTATCGAGGCTCCCACCCAGTCCGGTCGCCGCCGCCACGAGTTGGTCACCCGCCGACGTTGCGATTTGCCCTGCCGCCTCGATCAGCTTCACCGCCGCCGCCCCCTGCTGGGATTGCGAATCAAGCAGCTTCCGCGCCACCGCGTATTGCACGCGTGAGAGCGTCTCGGCTTGCTTGAAATTGACCGCGGCGTTGACGAGATCCACGGCTTATGTATCGGCAATTTCGCAAAGGCAGCCGCAGAAGAAACCCCAATGACCAAGCCCCCAATGACCAATCAATGAGCAAATGTCCCAATGACCAAAGCGTCCCTTCAGTCATTAAGTCATTCAGTCATTTGGACATTGAGTGGTCATTGGGACTTGGGTCATTGGTCATTCTCCAGCTTCGCCATTGGTCATTTGCCAAATTCCCCGAACATTCCCTTGACATCCGCCGCGGGTTAGGGTAATGTTTAGCGAACAGTCTCCAAACGGCTGGATTGTGCCAGACAGGGTGGTTATAAGGTAACGCGTGGCAACGGAGTGCCCGATCCCGGCTGAGACAGGTGCCCAGCGTGCGCTGGCTTTAGCAGCGGCACAGGCGGTCGAGCAACTCATCGAAAACGACCCCTCGCTGGTTCCCACCGCTCCGTCCGCCCTTCTGGTGCAGCCTTCCGTCCTGGAGCCGCAGGAGCTTGATGCCCTGCTGAGTGGACTGGATACGTCGTTGGCACAGGCTCTGGATGTTTCAGACGCCGCACAATTACAGGCCAACGGGACGTTCCACATCTTAGACGGAGCTTGCGATGAATCTCACACCCAGGCAGTTGGACGTGATCGTGGCTATTCGAAACTATCGCCACTTGCATGGCTATTCCCCGACCATGCAGGAGCTGGCCGATCAGCTCGGCACAAGCAAGGTCACGATCTTCGAGCACGTCGGCGCGTTGGAAAAAAAGCGCGTCCTGCGGCGCGACAAGCACAAGGCTCGCTCTTTGGAGATCACCGCTGACGAGAAGCTCCCCGACGAGGAACGCGCCACCAAGCTGCCGCTGCTGGGCGCCATCGCCGCAGGCTCACCCATCGAAGCCGTCGAAAACCGCGAAGAACTCGATCTGGAGCAGATGTTTCACTCCCGCAGCGGCGTGTACGTTTTGAAGGTGCGCGGCGACAGTATGATCGACGATCACCTCTGCGACGGCGACTACGTCGTCATCGAGCGCCGCGAAAATGCCCGCAACGGCGAACAAGTCGTCGCTCTGCTCGATAGCGGGGAAGCAACTCTCAAGCGTTTCTATAAGGAAGGCGGCAAGGTCCGCCTCCAGCCCGCCAACAGCACCATGGCCCCGCGCATCGTCGATGCCGATCGGGTCAAGGTCCAGGGCGTGGTGATCGGTGTGCTGCGGAGTTATCAGAACTAACGTCGTTCCTTTTGTCGTAGTTGTGGACGAGCGTACACGGGGTCCGGTGCGGTTGCGCGCGCATCGAGCCCGAAATCGAGTCAACTCCAACAGGAGGTCGTTCATGTCTACCGTTCAAGCCCCGCCGTCCCTGGCCGAACAGAAGATCCTTTTCCAGGATTACTTCAAGTCCGTCGGCACCCGCACGTACGCGGCCCAGGTGAAGGAAGCATCCAACGGCAAGCCGTTTCGGATAGTTTGACCAATATTTTTGAATGGGCGTCAAGGCGCGATAGGATGCAAGTGTTGGAACTGGCCTTTGAAACAAGGTCGATTAGAACCATCTGTGAGAAGCAAAAGAAAGCTGAAAGCAAGTTGGGGGTAAAAGTGACCAACAAGCTCAAGCGGCGACTCGCAGACCTCATTGCAGCCCCTACCGCGCGCGACATCATTGCTGGTAAACCCACGATTGAACAGGGAAATCCGCACGAGCGGATGTCGGTGCAACTTGGCGATGGCTTCCGCCTGGTCTTTGTTGCCAACCACAATCAAAACCCCCTGTTGAAGGGCGGTGCCGTTGACTGGTCAAAAGTGAACCGAATCCGGATCATAGAAATCGAGGCCGAAAATGACTGAACACAATTTCGACCCGGCATGGGCTTCACCCCCCGGAGAAACCATTGCAGACATCCTTGAAGAACAACAGCTGAGCCAGAACGATTTCGCACACCGCATCGGCCAATCCGCTAACTATGCGCGCGACCTACTTCACGGAAACGCTGAAATCACCAAGGACATCGCAAAGCAATTGGCGGCAGTCCTGGGCGGGACCGTCACGTTTTGGATCAATCGTGAAAATCAATATCGAGAGTCGATGGGCAAGTTACGTGACCAGTTGGATCCGGAAGTCGCCAAGCAATTCCTGCGTGAACTCCCCATCAAAGACATGAGCCAAATGGGTTGGGTTCCAACCCTTCAAGATACCAAAGCAACAGCGGCAGCTTGCCTGCAATTCTTCGGCGTTGCGGATGTTGATAGTTTCTACGAAAGCTATGCCGATGTTCTGAAAACGCCTTTCAGAACATCCCCAACATTCACGAATGATCCTGCGGCTGTTGCAGCGTGGTTGCGCCAAGGTGAACTTGAGGCAGCGAAGCTTGACTGCGCAGAGTGGAATCCCGAAAAGTTCCGAGGCATCCTAAATGGTATTCGTGAACTGACCAGAGAAAGAGATCCACAAGTGTTTCTGCCCGAGCTTCAACGGCGCTGTGCAGCTTGCGGAGTAGCAGTGCTGGTAATCAAAGCGCCCGATGGATGCCGAGCGAGCGGGGCCGTTCGTATTCTCGCACGGGGCCGTCGCATGATCCTTTTGAGCGCTCGCTACCTAACCGACGATCATTTCTGGTTCACGTTTTTCCATGAGGCGGGTCACCTGCTGCTCCATGATGGCGAGGCGTTGCTGCTGGAGGGCGTGGGGACAATCTCGGACAAAGAGGAAAGCGAGGCCAACGAGTTCGCAGCCAATGTTCTGATACCCCCGGATCGTCGGCAGGAAATGCTTGACCTTCCTTTCGATGCGAAAGCGATTATGCGCTTCGCAAAAGACATTGGCGTATCGCGCGGCGTGGTCGTGGGTCAATTGCAGCACGTTGGCAAGATCAAACACGGCCACTTCCGCAACCTCAAGTTTCCGTTTCGATGGGAGTGACGCTCAACCCCTGAAGCGCTTGAAGGCATCCGGGCTTTTCTGCCAGTTGCAAATCGCATCTTCCATCACTTGCATTCCGACACCTAAGTGGTCGCCAAGTTGAACCAACCAGGCATCGAGTTGTTCTCTTGTGGGATTCCCGCCGAACAACAGCTTTCCGCCGTCAAATGGTCCGGTGGCCCCATCCATGTAGACCGATCCCGGCTCAATGGGGGCGAGATTCAACTTGCCGAGCATCGTTAGGTAGTCGAAACAAGACAGGCGGGAGAATGCAATCACGTTTCGCTCCATCGACCGGTAGAGCCAGTCAAACATCCGTCGCCGGTCACCCCCGTTCGCCTCGCTTACGTCGTTGAAAAACATCGCATGGGTTCTGGGCGGGTTGATCCACCGGACGTAGCTTTCGATTGCCGCGCCCGTGCCTGCTGGCTTCCGAGCGTCCAAACTTTGATATTTCCGGTGATTGCCAAACTTGCCGCTTGCCTTGAGTGCCGTTTGATTGGCCCCCAACGGAGTGACGCACAAGTGCCAGTGACAATCGCAGCCACATGCGCGCCTTGGTTACGTCGAGAGTGCCGTGATGATGACGCAGCTCGATATGGGGCGCATCATCAAACAGGTGGGTGAGATTCAGCGCCTGGTAACGGTCGTACCCTGATAGGCGTCTGCGCAGCTCGCGCTTGGAGTTCGCGCCATGCAGGAGCTTGGTGCCGGAAGGCATTGGGCGGCAATAGGTGTTGTTGCGTCTGCTCGGGGCCAATAGTCCAAACAGGACAGCGTCAAATCGATGGAACAAATTCCAAAGGCTCCGGACGTGCCGAACATCGTCGTTGATCTCATCGAAACCAAAATGCAGATGGTGGCCGGTGGACGTGTTTACTCGCGCGCCGCAGTATCGCAGAATTTCGAGCGTCGGCGGAACAACCCGTTCCCAGTCATCAATGCCGTCGAGTATCCGTGTCTTAACTTCGATTTGCGCCCATCGGACGCCTTGGTAGCGTTGCTCGCCGGTGATCGAACTGTCTTGCTCAATGCATATATCGCAGCCTGTGGGAATCGGGGAGTGCTGGTACGGACGGCTACATGCGCGGATTCCGTTGTTGGAAAGAATGTTGGCAACAGTGTCTTGGACCGCGCGCCCGTCTCCCGCGCCGATGATCGGAATTGCGCACTCGTATTCCGCGCCGATCTTTCGCGTTCGGTCGAGTTGAGCCGACAGCGCCATCGAAGCTCCTGTTTGAGACTTCGATGGCAAGTGCCGCGATGCCCAGTGGCGGCTGTGGTCACTGGCGGACACCTACGAGGCGCTAAGCATTATGGTCTCGTCGAACCAACACACTCGTCCGCTCTTTCCGCTTGGCCGGATTGTCGCCACCCCGGCGGCGCTTGAGGTGTTGGCGGCGAGCGGCGAGACACCGGCACCGTATCTGCGGCGTCACGAATGCGGCGACTGGGGTGACGTGTGTTCAGCCGACAAGGGCGCGAATGATTGGGCGCTGCGGAATGAGGGCAGGCTGCTGTCGGTCTACAAAGCACTCGGTGGTGAAATCATCTGGATCATTTCTGAGGCGGATCGATCAAGCACCTGCATCTTGTTGCCCGACGACTATTAATCGTGGCTGGCAAGGAACGAATTGGGATGGGTGTCGCTGGGGAACAGATGTCCTGAGCACACCCCATACCCCCGGCATCGAGCTTTTCAGAAAGGTATCCCGGCAATAGGTGCACCAATAAAACAGCTTGTGTCGTCCAGCACGCGTGCTTTCTCTGCGTTCAAATCCAGGAATCACGATCCTCGGGAGGAGGAGTGTCTCACGTTCATTCGCATACGCTGACCTGCTAGGTGGCGCTACCGAGGGTCGCCTTTACGATCAGTCCTTTTGCGTGGATAATCACCGTATTCTTCGACCACCCTTCGAATAAGTAACTTTGCACGCATTGGTTTGCGAAGATCGAAGAGGTTCACCGGCACGTCAAATCGACTCGCTGCCGCAGACGAACAACGGGTGGGACTGTTGGACGTTGGCACGGCGGTTATCCGATTGGCATCTTCGGCGCGCAAAACATGAACTTTGGCGGTCAGGCTCTTTCGTTCCTCGTCCAATTCGCTCATCGCTTCCACAAGCGCGTCGATTTGGATGTCATCATTCACGACCTTCCGTTTGATCGCTTTGATCTTTTCGCCGATTTCGGTAATGCGTGCTTCCGTGGCTTCGATGATGTCGGTGTTGGATCGTTTCTTTTCTGCTGCGATGAATAGCCCTCCCAGACGGAACAGGATCGCACCGTCAAACTCATCGGCAGGAATCGTGGGGACCGGTCCCAGTCCTAGACTCTTTTTTGCACTGACGTATGCCCTCTTGCGCTTCGGGCCACTCCATACCTGATAGAGCGGATAGCCGTCCATGTCATGACAAATGCCCTTGAAGATGTTGATGCGCTCGGTGTTGATGACCGCGCCGCCACCCTTGCGCCTTTCGTGCAACCGCTTTTGGCAGAGATAGAATTCCTTTTCGGAGATGATCGCCGGGTAATAATCCTTGATTGGGTCGCCAGAGTTGATGAAGGTGTTTTTGCCGTGAACGCGCTTCAGCTCGCGTGGTTGGAACTCTCCCAAGACGGCGCGGTTGGTCAGCATGTCATGCAGAGTAGCATTGCTGAAATGGGTGATCTTGCGAGGTTTTCCAGTCGTTTTGTCCCTGATGACGCGGCCCGAAAAGTTCTGGTGCTTGGCGTTGATCTTTTGAGCGATAGCGAATGTGCCGTAACCGTCGATGGAAAGTCGGAAAATCTCACGAACGATTGCAGCTCGCTCCGGGATCACTTTGAGCTTGCCATTCTCGACCTTCAGCCATGCCGGGACTCTTCCAAAGATCAGCTTGCCGGACTTTCTGGCCTCAGTCCTGCGCCTGTTCCACACGTCTTTCACTCGAATGCTCTTAATAGCGGATTCTTCGTTTGCCCGGCTAAAGATCGTGAGACTGTACATCAACTGCCCCGCGTTATTGATGTTCGATTCGTCGTACTCGTGGCCGTCCGAAAGCGTCACCACTTTGATTCCCTTTTTTACGATAGCGATAAACAGTTGCAGCGCGTCGGTCACATCTTCTCTGCTGATCCTGTCCAGCGATTCAACCAGCAGGATTGAACCGAGGGGAATGCGACCGTCATCGACTTGCTGAAGGAAAGCACCAAGCGCGCCAGCCTTGGAGTTTGCCCCATGAAAGGCTGAAACTCCTAAGTCACGGAAGGTCGTCTTGTCGATGGTCAAGTCTTTCTGAGCTGCCCATTGTTCTCCGAGTTCAATCTGCCGCTCAAGGCTCTTCCCTTTGAGTTGCTTCGGGTGTGAGAACCTGATGTAGCTGATGACATGTGGCTTTGCCGTGTTCTGCCTTTTCGTTCCCATGTTTGCCTCGCCCGGACGATTTCGGACGGTATTTACTTGTCCGATATTCCGTACAAGAGACGGTAGGCAAACTATTCGGAACGGCAATCACTTCATCGTGCTGACCGAAGGCAAGCGCGAGAAGGATTCGGATCTCGTGCGCAAGACCAAACTGCTGGTGTTCAGCGAGGACTTCGACGCCTTCTTTGCGATGGTTCGCAAGACCGCGGAGTTTGTGAGGAGCCATCCGGTGCCGGAGAAGGTGCGCCGCCAGCAGGAAAAGTTCTGGAAGCAGCGGGACAGGCGAAAGGGTGATGCGCCGGCCAAATCCGCATGAGGCTTGGAATCATCGCGACAACCGCGCGCGAAGCTTGAGCGATTGAGGTGAGGCCGGTTCGAGCAGCAGCGGTGCACGTCGGTTTCAGTGGGTCGGCGCGCTCGATGGCCGGGTCTGCGGCCGCAGTTTTAACTCCAGTGCGAAGTTGCGGGCACTTTCGCTGCCCAGTCGGCCGGCTGTTTCCGCTTCCTCCAGCGCTTGCTTGAGCTGTCCTGCTTCCGCCAGCGCTTGGGCGAGTTGCAGGCGCAGATCGGCGTCGGTCAGGTCGAAGCTCAAAGCGCGCCGGAAATACTCGACGGCCGCGGAAAAGTCGCGCTGCTCCATGGCGAGTTGGCCTGCATCCTGAAGTGCGGTTTTGGAAGCGCGCGGCGCTTCTGCCAACGATTTGATCAGGCTTGCCAGGTCCTGCTTGACCTGAGCCGCCGCTTCGAGCTCGTTGTCGGCTTCCAGAATGGCGACGATCCGGCGGACCGCCTGCACATTGTTGTCTGCCAATTCCAGTGCCATGTCGGGGCGATGCAGATCGTGCGCCAGGGTTGCCACGGCCTCATCGAGATATGCGCCCGCGGTATCGACGTCGGCGGCGTGACGGAGTTTTTTCAGCGCGTCGTCCCATTTGCCTTCGCGGGCATCCAGCAGCCCCGCCTCCATGTTCGCCTGCGGATCTGCCTGGCTCAGCCGCCAGCCGGTGCGTATCAGGGCAGGCCCGCGCGGGTCATTGAGCACGTTCATGGCGATCTGCCCTGCGAGGCTATAACTCGGCCCGTACGTCGGGCAATCGCGCAAACCATTCAGCAGCTCATGGACGATCCGCCGCGACCATTCAATTTGCTGCTCGCTCAGGATCAGTTGCCCTGTGCCCGGATCGCGCGATTGACGGATGTATTTCCAGCGGTAGTAGTTCAGCCAGTAACGATAATGGATGTCGTGAGGGCTTCGATCTGACCCCTCGATGGCTGCGTCGAGGAGGCGGCGATAGACGCGTACGTCGCCGATCCACTGGCCGGCTCGAAGCTGCGGCTCGATCTGTTTGGCCGGGGCCCACAAGCTCTCCGCCCGCGCGCGCACCCATGATTGTGATAACACCACAATGCACAACACGCCGGCTCCAATGGCGCCAGCGACGCGCCAGGTCCTGCGCTTTACCGGCTGCGGCGCATCAGCGGGCGAAGTCTGCCGGCTCGCGCGTGCCAGCGTCACCACCAGGGCGCAAAACACCGACGACAGCATCGCATTGGCGGGGATATGCTGCCCGAAATCCGTCAAGCTCTGAACCATCACCGCCAGCAGACCAAACCCCAAGCCAACCGCCGCCGATGCCATCGGTGACGGCGCGGACCGGATGCAGCGCCCATACTTCCGCGCGATCATCCCTGCAAAGACCAGCACCACCGCCAGACCGAGCACGCCGCCTTCCACTAGCATCTGGGCATATTCGTTCTCGGCGTGCGTCGCCAGCAGCGACGTCGCCGATCGGTCATACATGGGGTAGATGACTTCGAACGTACCCATCCCCGTTCCAAGCACCGGAAAATGTCTCCAGGCAACGAGAATGTCGGAAATGATCTGCACTCGTCCTGCCGCCGGCGCCGCCCGGTCCTGCGTCATCTCTCTGAATCGATGCGTCAACGGTTCAAACAGGTCGAAAGAGCTCAACACAAAGAGCACGACCAATACGATCAGCCCCGCGACCCAGGCGAGGTAACGCGCGCCGCGTCTTCTGGAAACCACGACCGCCAGCGCCATGGAGACCAACATTCCAATGATCGCCCCGCGCGAAAGCGTCAGCAGCGTCGCCACCACGCACAGAACTACAGCTCCGATCTTCGTCCACACCGCCGGCGGAAGATGCGCCATCGATGATCCCTGCGCGTTAGTCCCGCGACGCTGCTCGCGCAGCACCTGCTCGAATCGCACCAGCAGCACCGCCAGGCCCGCACCGATTGACAGATTCAAAAACTGTCCCAGGTGATTTGGATTGATGAACGGTCCGACAGGCCAGCCGTCACGCGTGCGCCCAAACAGTCCATAAACCTTTTCCGCGCCGCTGATCAGGTGCCCCAGGGCAATCAGCGCCACGACCACACCAATCATCGCCACTGCGGATAGGATTCGCTGAATCTGATCCGCCCGACGGATGACATTCAACGTCACGACGTACACACCCGCCTCGGCCAGAAGTAGACGCAGGTTGGCCAGCGTCGCTTCGGGATAAAAGCTCAGCGGCAAGGATTGAAGTATCGATCTCGATTCGCCAATCGGATCCAGCAACGATTCCCGAAGTTCGACGGTGTGCGGCGAGATGAATCGGACGACCCCGGCGGGAAGTGGCACCAACTGCAGGCACGTCAGCAGGAGCATGGCCGCGACGGGCATATAAGTCCACGACCACACGAAGGGCACATCGCGGCGTGCCACCAGCTTCATCGCCAACAGTACGACCATCGCTGCGCACAGCGCGTAGACGACCAGCTCGCTCCATCGCTGCACCGCCCCCAGCGCCAGCGGCGCGAAAACCAGCAGGGCGATCAGCAGCCACTCGATGGGTCGGTCGAATCGCTCGTCAGCAGTGTGGACCAGATCGAAGTAGACTGCAGGGTGTCGCCTGGCTTGCCGGGTGTGTGTGAGGTTTGACAAGGGCATCGGTTCCCGTCGCCGCGTCGAACTACAGGTGAACACACCACTTCACGCGATCACAACAACTCGCGTCCCTCGAGCACTCGGAGGGGATTTTCGATGCAAACGCGCCGAGCGCAGTCGTGGCCGACGCGTTGAACGATCGCGTCGATCGCTTCGGCCAAACGGGGGCGACGCGTGTTGGTGCTGTGGGCATCGCTGGCGATAACAGCGACCCAGCCGCGCGCAAGCCAATCCCAAGCAGCCTGCTGGGCGCGTTGCCCGCTGCCGCCGAGCAGGCTCGCCGCGTTCACCTGAAGCGCGATCTTCTGCTCGACCCACGCTGCCGCCGACTCCGCCGCGTTGACCAGGCAATCATACCGTTCCGCGTGCGCCAGGACGATGCTGGCGCCGGTCGGCTTGATATGCGCGGCCAGCGCCTTGGGCGCGAGCGTGACCGATGGAGGCAATTCAATCAAAAGCCAGCGCTTGTGGTCGGCCAGCGTCAGGACCTGATCGGTGCGCAGGAGCATCGGAATGCGCTCATCCAGCCGCACCTCTCCGCCGCTGTGCAGTGTCAACGGAATTCCCCCGGCGTTAATTTCCTGCTGCAAGGCGTGCACGGCACGGCGAATGTCCGCCGCTCGGTTGGCGCCATCCCATCTCCCAAGCTGGTGTGGCGTGGCGATGACATCGGTGACACCGTCTTCCACCAACATCCGAGCCAGGGCCAGAGATTCGGCCAAATCCGCCGGACCATCATCGACGTCCGGGAGAATGTGACAGTGCACATCCACAACGCGCTGACAGCTGAACTGCTTGAGCCGCGAGTGTTGGGTCGGAGCAAGGGCGGGTGGTTGCGACATGGGGGGAGGCGAAGCTTGACGCGCGAAAAGCCGAGATTCAACGTCTCAAGTCTGCAAGCGCAAATTCAGTTACCCCTGCCCCGTGGAACTGGTCTCGGCGGCGGCGCCATTGGCGGATCCGTTCGCGGCTCCGTTGCCCGTTTCAGCGCCACTGTTAGAACCCGAGGCCCCGCGGCGCCGCCCGTAGCCGTACATGTACAGCTCCGTATCGCTGTAATAGTATCCGTAGATCCCCTTTCGGCGCGGCACGTCGTTGACGACTACACCGAGGATCTGGCTGCCCACGCTGCGGAGTGTATCGCGGGCATAGAGTGCTCCCCTGCGCGTCGTCTTTTCCGCCCGAAGCGACAGCAGCGTCGCATCGCACGACGCCGCAAGGATGCGCGCGTCGGTCACGGGCATGACCGGCGGCGAATCCAGCAGCACGTGATCGTACCGCGCCTTGAGCTGCTCCAGCAGGTCAGCAAAGGTCTGGCTATTTAGAATTTCCGATGGATTGGCCGGAATCGGTCCGCAAGGCAGGATGTCCAAACCGCTGATCGTGGTTGACTGGATCACTTCATCGAGCTTGGCTTCGCCGGCAAGCACACTTGAAAGCCCGGTGCGTTTGGTCAGTTCGAAAATCTTGTGCTGCGTTGGCTTTCGAAAGTCCGCATCCAGCAGGAGAATGCGATTCCCCGCTTGCGCCATGGCGATGGCCAGGTTGCTCGCCAGCGTGGTCTTGCCATCGCCCGGCGCGGGAGACGTGATGAGCAGCGTCTTGGCTACACCTTCCGGCTGTCCAAAGTAAACCGCGGTGCGAACGGTTCGATACGACTCGGCCACGTCCGACATCGGCTCCAGGTGCAGATGCATGCCTCGCTGCGCTGGCGTATGAACGCCAGTCATGTGCGGCACAATGCCGAGCACCGGCAGTCCCAGGACCTGCTGAATTTCCTCGGCCGAGCGCATCCGCTGGTCGGTCCAGTCGCGCAGCAGCGCCAGGACCAGTCCCGCCACTCCACCGATGGCCAGCGAATAGAACAACGTGGTGGACGTGCTGGGGAAGAAAGGTGACCCCGGCGCTACGGCATTCTCGACCAGCCGCACGTTCATCGCCCCAACTTCGCGCGATAAGTCCAGATTCTTGATCCCCGTGTACAAGTCGCGGCGCGAGCTTTCCAGTCCTTCCAACTCCGAGCGCAGGATCTCGTACTCCGCGCCCACTGTGTTGCGCGCCAGCAACTGTGCACGCTGCTCGTTCAGCATTCCCGCTATCTGCTGCTCGGATTGCTTGGCAATTTGAACATTCGCCTCGAGCTCGCCGATGTAAGCTTCGATCATCTTCTTTTCGTCGGCGGCCTGCTCTTCGTTGAGCTGTTTGATTGTCTCCTGCATCGCCACGTACTCGGGGTTGCCCGGCAGCAGGTTGGCGCTGCGGGCGGCGAGCCTTCGCTGCACTTCGCGAACCTCCATCCGCAGCTGCGCCGTGTCGGATTTGAACTGGCGGCTGGCCAGCAGCTGGCGCACCTTGACCGAATCGTTCATGATGGCCTTGGCGGTTTCGTACGCGGCCTCGGCGGAGATGGATTCGAGTTGCTTCTGTGTGAGGATGCTGGAAAGCGCATTGAAGCGATCGATGGTTGGGTCGGCGTGGTCGCCTCCCAATGCGAAGCTCGCATTTTTGGTCTTGAACTCCAGCATTTTCTTGCGGGCCTCGGAGAGTTGATTCTCCGTCTTGTCGAGATTCTCGCGAAGAACCTCAAGCAACCGACCCGCCACCGTCTGTTTGCTCGTCTCGTGATACCTGGTGAAAGCGATGACGATGGAGTTGGCGGCATCTCTGGCGTCATCGGGATTTTCCAGAGCGACCTGAATACTGATGATGTCGTCGCGTCGCCCGACAGTTGCCAGCGTGCGCGCCCGCAGCAGGCCCAGCACGTCGCGGGTCTGCCCGGCCAGACGCGCGCGCATGACCGGATCGTTTGCGACGCCTTCAAGAATTGCCCGCGACTGAATCAACTCGCATTGCGTCCAGAGATAGTTCTGTGAGCCGGAAGTGACACCGCCGCTCGTCGGATCGTTGGGCACGATGCGCGGGACATTCTGTTCGACGTAAACCTTGGCAACCCCCTGGTAGAGGGGCGTAGTCGTGTACAGATAAAGAATGCCCACCCCAAGCGCCAGCACCAGGCAGGTGACGATGATCCATCGCCGCTGCCACACGATCAGCAGCGGATTGCGACGCGCCGTTTCGACGACCGGCGGCGCATCGGCGACGGCGAGATCGGACTTGCTGCTGCGATTGGAGACGGTCATCTTGTATTCCATCGGTCCATCACAAACCGCAATTGACTTGCTGGATGTCCGTCATGAGAGTCGGCGGGCCCCCATGAGATTACAGAAAGAGCCGGCGACAAATTCGCCGGCCCTTCCGTTATTACACTGTATGTTCGGAAAATGACGACACTCACGGAACAAACGGACTGCGAAGGCCGGGGCGAACCGGGTCGCGCGTCGGCGGACGCTTGACCGTCATCTCGCCGCTGCCGTCGGTCAGCGAGCCAGTCACAAACGGGTCCAGGCCGCTGCGAGCCGGAGCTCGGAACTGCGCATACACCGCCTGCACCGTCATACCGCTGATCATAAGACCAAGGAGAACGGCCCCGACCCACCCGCGTTTCTTGAAGTCTGTCATTTTCCAAAGCCTCCTTTGGCAACATGGATTTTCGGCATTTTCCGAACTCAGTCAAGCCCAATCCACAGCCCTCGGCACACAGTTTACCCTCGAATTTGATCAGTCCAAGCGAAATTCCTGGCCGGCCGATTTATCGGACCTCGCGCCCAGAGCCCGCTTGCTGTTGGCGACGCTGGGCGTGCTCCAAGTTCTGGCGGTACTTGGGGTTGTCGGGCTCCAGCTCGACGGCTCGCCTGAGGTAAAAAATCGCCTCCGCCAGGCTTTTTTCTTCAACCAACTGATCGCGCTGCATCAAAGCCATCCCCAGGTGCTCGTTGGCAAGGGCCGACGTCGGTTTGATCGCCCACGCCTTCCGAAAAAACGCCACGGCTTGGGTATTGAGTGTGATTCGTTCCTGCCTGGGGACCTGATCGACGCCCGCGAGCATTCCAACCATGCTTCCCGCGTTGATCCAAAGCTCAAAGTTATCCGGATCGATGCGGGCTGCGCGATTCAGCGTCTGGGACGCCTGCTCAACCTGGCCCAGGCTGTATTGGAGATTTGCCAGATTGATATACGACGGCATGAAGCCGGGATTGATTTCGATGGCTCGTTGGTACGACTCGAGCGCTTCCTTGGTCTCGCCGCGCTGGGAATGGAGCAAGCCGATGTTGTTCAAAGCTTTCACGTGATCGGCACTGAGCCGCAGCACTTCGCTATACTCGCGCAGCGCATCCGTGCTATCCCCGCGCTGGGCGTAGACCTGGCCAAGTCCGAAGTGGGCTTCGGCGTTGTCCGGCGAGCTGTTCAGAACCTGCAAATATGTGTTGATTGCATCCTGCGGACGGTCTTCGGCGCTGTAGACGGCGGCGATGTTGAGCAGCGTGCTGACGTCGGAGCCATCGATACGTAGCGCCTGCTTGAAATGCTCCAAGGCGTTGGCGTGGTTTTTATTGCTGAGATAGATCAAGCCGAGCTCATTGTGGGCCAAAGCGGAGTCGGGGTTGCGTCGAAGGATCGCGCTCCAGACGTTTTCGCTGCTGCGGAAGTCAGAAAAGCGTGTGACCGTTACCAGTGCGAGCGCGCCGATCACGGCGCTACCAGCAGGTACGATCCACCGGGGAAGCTTCCGGACCGTCAATCCTGCAAGCCACGCCACCAAAGCCGTTCCCAGCACAATGCCCGGCAGGTAGAGAAGATGGTCTGATAGGTAGGTCTGACGGTCAAAGTCGGTCCGAAGCAGAAGCATGGGCAGGAAGACCGTCAAGAACAACAACAAAATGGTCACCGGACCACGTCCGACTCGCCGGCGACTCCGCGCGGCCGCGATGATCACGCCGACAAGAGCCAGAGCGCCCAGCGCGTCAATCCAAATCGGTTGCCACTTCGGATAGATAAAGCTCAGCCGCCAAGGCACCGTGAAATGGAGCAAGTAGATCCAAGCGGCACGGCAGGCGATGAGCATGCGAGCGACAGGCCCCGCCTCCACCACATCGTTCACCGCCAGGGCGCGCCGCCAGTCTGCGTACAGCGCGACGCACAGCCATAAAAGACCCAGGGCAAGCAGCGGCAAAATATTGCGCCAGTCGCGGCGCATCAGACGTCCCCGCTCCCACCAGATCACCACCAGCGCGACCAGCGGCAAACTCACGGCGGCGGCGTGATTCAACAGCGCCGCTCCCATCAGCAGAACCGCCAGGCCATAGAGCATCCACGGCGCTTCCGGCAAGCGCAGGCCCGGTCCGATCGGCGGCGCCGGATTGATTTGGGCGAATCTCAGATAAACCAGTAGTGCCCATAGATAGAACATGCCGCACAGCAGCAGCGGCTGCTGGTTGATCCACGCCACCGTCTGCACGTTCACCGGATGCACCGCAAAAAGCATCGCCGCCATCAGCGCGCCACGCACTTCCAGTTTGCGCAGCAACGTCCAAAGCAACAGCACGTTAGCCGCGTGCAGCAGCATGTTGACCAGCAGATATCCCTGCGGATGATCGACGCCGAATCCTCGCAGCCGGCTCACGCCTTTGAACTCCAACGACAACAGGCTGTACGCCAGCGGCTGATAGTGCGGCGAGATCGTGGGGTGAAGCCAGATTGCACCCAGTCCGCCTAGACCGGCGCGCAGCACCGTGTTGCTGGTGATGACGACATCTTCGCCAACGATGAATTGGCCGCGCAGGGACGGCAGATAAACCCCGATCGTCACTGCCAGCAGAAGCAGCGCCAGGGCCACGATGCGCCCGCGTTGCCCCATGTGCGGTTCGTAGGGCTCGTCTGCCGGCGCGTCAGCGAAGGTGGCTTTTACTTGGCGTGGACCCGCTGCCATGATGCTGGGGAGAATCCTACACCACGATGTTCGCGGATGTCACGGCGGGCCGATCATTGGACGAAGCCTTTTACGACGCGAACGAGTCCACAACGGCCTCCAGCCGGTCCAGCTCCACGGGCTTGGTAAGATGCATCTCAAAACCGGCTTCGCGGCTGCGCGAGACGTCGTGCTCCATGCCGTAGCCGCTCAGACAGATGCTGCGAACATTTTGAAGCTGCCGGACCCGTTTCAGCAGGTCGAGTCCGGTTCCGTCGGGAAGGCCCAGATCGCTGATCAAAAGGTCGTATTGTTCCTTCCCGGCGGCCTCAAGGGCGGATGCGATGTCAAACGCTTCCCGGACGGTGTGTTTCTTGCGCAAAACCTCGCCCAGAACCATCCGTGTGTCATCGTGATCTTCCACCAGAAGGATGCGTAGGCCCGTGTGCTTGGCTTGCTGACGGTGGGAATCCGGATTCTGATCGTGAGCCGATGTTTCGACGGCGGTTGGGAGAATCAAGGTAAAGGTAGCACCCTGGCCAGACCCCGGACTGGAGGCGGTCACCGTTCCGCCGTGAAGCTGTGCCAGACGCCTGCTAATGGCCAGTCCTAGTCCCAAGCCGCCGAATTGGCGGGTGATGTTTCGGTCAGTTTGTTCGAAGGGGACGAAAATCTTGCCCAGCGCTTCCTGATCGACGCCAATCCCGGTGTCGGTCACCGAAATGTGCAGTTCGTCGTTGTGGTTGGCGGTGCGGACGGTGATGCGCCCGCCGTCGGGGGTGAACTTCGTCGCGTTGCGCAGCAGGTTCCACAAAATCTGCTGTACCCGCACCGGGTCACCAATGACACCGCTTCGAGATGCTTCGAATTCTAGCGCCAGTTCCAGCCGCTTGGCTTCCATGTCGCTGCGGCAGATTTCCAGGGCAGAATTGAGTACCTGATGCGCATCCAGCGGCTGTGATCGCAGATCGAGCTTGCCCCGGACGATCCGCGTAATATCCAGCAGATCGTCGATGAGCCTCGCTTCCAGCTCGACGTTGCGGCGGATCATACGCAGGGAATTTTGAAATTCGGCGGGGAATGACGGTGTACGCTCGAGCGTGGCCACCGTCATCATCACCGGGGCCAAAGGCGTACGCAATTCATGCGAGAGCGATGCCAGAAAGTTATCCTTCGCCTGGTTGGCCGCTTCCGCGGCGCGCTGCGCCGCCTGCAGCTCTTCGTTCTGGCGTTGCAGCAGGTCCTGCGCCACCCGCAAACTTGCGAGGGCGGCGGCCAGCTCCTGCTTTTCTTCCTGCTCGGTCAAATCCGTCACAACCAGGCCCACGGTTTCGACATCGCCGATGGGCATTCTGCCCAACGCAAGCTGCGCTGCCACTACCGACCCATCGCAGGCTTGCAGAACAAAGCGCGCCTTTTTGCCATCCGGTTCGCTCAGGAGCTGTTCGAGGTACTCGCGGTCGCCGGCTTGAACGAAAGTCTGAATCTGTCCGCCAATCACCTTTTGCAGGGGACAGCGCATCATTTCGGCAAATCGCGCATTGCTGTAGAGGATCGTCCCTTCGACGGTCAGCGTGACGGCCCCTTCGAACATCTGCTCCACGAAGACGCGATAGGGTTGCTCGGCGCCCTTGAGGCTGAAGACCTGATTGCCTTGCGGACCGCTCACCACCAGCGAGTCCACCTCGCCGTTGCGGATCGCCGCCAGGGTTTCTTCGGCCTCGCGCAGACGGTTGCGCAGCGTTTCTAATTCGACCACCGTACGCTTGCCCAAATCCGGTTTGGCGTCCGTCGAGCTCATCCGGGGGCCTCCTGGAGATCGAGTCCCATCAGCACGCGGTCCACGTCCGACAGATTTCCAATCAGTCTGCGCAGGGGCGGAGGCAACATCTTGATCAAAGTCGGTGCGGCGACGATCTGGTGGCCTTGCGCCAAGACCGGCTGCTGGTAAATGTCGATCACTTCCAACTCGTAGCGGCCGCTCAAATGCTCGTCACAAACCGCGCGAATGTTCTGGATGGCGCGGGTGGAGCGCTCGGTGGTTCCTGTGACGTACAGACGCAAGCGATAGCGATGCGGGAAACGAATTGCCGCGACCAGGGCTTTCTCAAAATCTTTTACCCGGTTCACCGGTTTTCGACTGGCCATGTCTGCCTTCGGTCTGGTCGGTGCATGCGACGACCCGCATAAAAACAACAGCGAGCGCTAGCCTGGAGGTTTAAGGTCCATGCCCACCAGAAACTTCTCGTTGTCCGACAAGTTGCCGATGATCCGCTTGAGCGGCTCAGGCAGCTTGCGCACGAGCGTCGGCAGCGCCAGAATCTGATCTCCTGCCGCTAGCGCTGGGTTCTCCACCAAGTCGATCACCTCGATCTGGTAGCGGTCAGGCAGGTACTCTTCACACAGCCGCTTCAGATTAGCAAAGGCCGCCAACGACTTGGGCGTTTGGCCGGCGACGTACAGACGCAGCTTGTACACCTGCGCGCTTCCGTTGGATGATGGCTTTTTTCGGCCCGCTTTGGTGGAAATCATGATCCATGCCTCCTTGCCGCGGAATTTGAGTCGGCCTGGCGGCTCTTCGACATTACCAAGCGGTCCTCCGCCAGCGTCTGCTCACGCAGATTCTCAATGGAGATTTCGCTCATAAGGCGATCATGCTCCTGCTCGAACTCGGCCTTCAGCAGCGCCATCTGCGCTTCAAAGGCCTGTTGCTTGCGTTGCAATTCCGCACGACGCCGCTGCGTTTCCTCGGTCCGCACAGTCTGAGCGGCCCGTTCCGACGCTTCTTGCGCCAGCCGCGCCGATCCCGTCAGCACTCCTTGCGGACCGGAGTAAACATCTAGCACGTCGATCCCACTAGACGTAATCAGGAATTCCCTGAGCTGGTTAGAATGTTTCATGCCTCGACTCTTCAAGACATAAATTGCCCGATTGCGCTCACCGCTCAGTTCAATGTCACGCAGCAAAATCCACGTGTCCATGATCGAGGAGATCCCCAAATCGGTCGCCTCTCTCCAGGCATCGGCACCGGTGAGGTTTGCGAACACGCCGGTGATTTGCTGGCTTTTCAGGAAGTCCACCAGCCGGATCAGCATCATGTGCACGTCCTGCTCGCTGGCGGCGTTGGCAAAGTTGCTTACAGGATCGATCACCACCATTTTGGGCTTGAGCTTCTCCACTTGCTTGTGAACGATGGCCAAGTGCATCTCAAGCCCATGCAGACTGGGGCGGGCGTTGAAAAAGTGCAGCAGGCCGGACTTCACGTGCTTGGCGAGGACCAGCCCCACGGAGCGCATGTTGCGGATGATCTGGCTCTGGCTTTCCTCGAAGGCAAAGTAGAGGCATCGCTCTTTTCGGTCGCATGACGCACTCGCGAACGTCGCCGCCAGAGTGCTCTTGCCTGTCCCCGCCGTCCCCGTGATCAGCACGCTGCTGCCTCGATAGAGCCCTTTACCCCCGAGGAGCCCGTCAATTCGAGGCACGCCCGTTGAGATTCGCTCCGTGCTGACGTGGTGGCTCAAGCTCAGCGACGTAATCGGCAGGACCGAAATCCCGTCTTCGTCGATCAGGAATGGATATTCGTTGGTTCCATGAGTCGAGCCGCGGTACTTGACCACGCGCAGACGACGTGTCGAAACCTGGTTGATCACGCGATGATCCAGCAGGATGACGCAGTCGGAGACGTATTCTTCAAGTCCCTGGCGTGTCAGTTTGCCTTCGCCCTGCTCGGCGGTAATCACCGTCGTAAGATTGTGATGCTTCAGCCAGTAGAACAGCCGCCGCAACTCCGACCGGAGGATTGCGTCATTTGACAGTCCGGCGAAGAGGCTCTCGATCGTATCGAGCATCACCCGCTTGGCGCCGATCTTATCGATGGCGTGTTTGAGGCGGATGAACAGCCCCTCCAGATCGTATTCGCCGTTTTCGTCGATCTCTTCGCGTTGCACGCGCACGTAGTCCAGCGCGAGCTTTTTCGAGCGAACGAGTTGATCGATATCAAAGCCCAGGGACGCCACGTTTTTCTTGATGTCTTCGTTGGTCTCCTCAAAGGTCATCAGCACGCCGGGCTCGTTGAACTTCGTCGCCCCGCGTACGAGCAACTCGATGCCAAAAAGGGTCTTGCCGCACCCGGGCCCGCCACATAGCAGCGTCGGCCTGCCGCGCGGTAGCCCCCCGCCGGTGATTTCGTCCAAGCCGTCGATGCCGGTGGGAGCCTTCTGCAACTCGACACGTGTACCGTTGCGTTTCAGATTCATTGCCTGCGTTCGGATAGGAGATTCCGCTTCCAGCTCAACAGCGCCCATCCTTAAAACGGCTCCTTCTAGTTAGCACGACAGGCGGGGTTGCGGAACGGGAAAAATTGCCGAAAAATGATCGCCGGGTCGGACCCAACTTTCTGAATTGTCGATAAGGCTATTGAGATGACTACTGCTGAGGCGATGCTTCCCAAAACCGTCGTCTGCCTGCGCGAAGGATATGGCCGGCAGTTCTTCCTGAACGATCTGCTCGCCGGGTTGACGGTGGGTGTAATCGCCCTCCCACTGGCGATGGCGTTTGCGATCAACTCCGGCCCCGGCCTCAAACCCGAGCAAGGGCTCTACACCGCGATCGTCGCCGGCTTCCTCGTATCGCTGCTCGGAGGCAGCCGCGTGGCCATCGCCGGACCGACCGGCGCGTTCATGCCGATTCTCTATGCCATCGTAGCTAAACCAGGTTTGGGCTACGAAGGCTTGGCACTGGCGACGGTAATGGCCGGTGTCATCCTGATCATCCTCGGCGCCGCACGTTTGGGCTCCATGATCAAGTTCATTCCATATCCGGTGACGACCGGCTTTACCGCCGGCATTGCCGTGATCATTTTCACTTCGCAGATGAAGGACCTGTTCGGGCTGCATATGGAAAAGCCGGTGCCGCCGGAGTTTCTGATGAAGTGGCAGGAATACTTCAACGCAGCGCGATTTCACGGCGTGAACCCTTATGCAACCACGATCGGGATTGGAGGCATCGTCATCATTGCACTGTTTCGACGATTCGCGCCGCGCATCCCCGGCGCCATCGTCGCCGTTGTTCTGGCCGGTCTGACCATCGCGCTGTTTCACCTGGACGACAAGACCCGCTTCGGTGACCTGGCCGTCGAAACAATCGGCACGAAGTTTGGTGGCATCCCTCGCACGTTGCCTTCGCCGAACTTCGACTTCGTCAAAACCATCAGCTACGAGCGCATTCGCCAGCTCATCCCCGATGCGACCACGATCGCCATGCTCGCCGCCATCGAAAGCCTGCTGTGTTGCGTGGTCGCCGACGGCATGATCGGCGGGCGACACAGAAGCAATGTCGAATTGATCGCCCAAGGCGTCGGCAACATCGCATCGATCTGCTTTGGCGGAATTCCCGCGACCGGCGCGATCGCGCGCACCGCCGCTAACGTGAAATCCGGCGGCCGCACGCCGCTGGCCGGAATGATCCATGCGCTGTTCGTGCTGGTCTGCATGCTTGCCCTGGCGCCCTTGGCCGCCAAAATCCCCATGCCTGTCTTCGCCTCGGTCCTGGTCTTCGTTGCCTGGAACATGTCCGAGCGCGATCACTTCAAGACGCTGTTCAAAGCGCCGCGCGCTGACATCGCGGTGCTGCTGACGACGTTTGGCCTGACTGTACTGGCCGACCTCACGGTCGCGGTCGGTGTTGGCATGGTTCTCGCGGCCATGCTGTTCATGAAGCGGATGTCGGATGTCACCAACGTCGGCGCCATCCGTGACGAACTCGACGAGACCGGCCCCGAGTTCCCCGACCTGGTCGATCCCAACTCCATCTCTAAACGCGACGTGCCGCACGGTGTCGAGGTCTATGAAATCAATGGCCCATTCTTCTTCGGTGTCGCCGACCGACTCAAAGACACGCTGCGCGGACTTGAGCGTCCGCCCAAGGTCTTCATCCTGCGCATGCGGCGAGTCCCCGTCGTCGATGCCACCGGCATGCACGCCCTGGACGAGTTCCGCGGCAAATGCCAAAAGCAAAATACGGTGCTGCTGCTGGCCGGCGTGCACACGCAACCCATCTTCGCCATGACCCAGTACGGCCTGGTGGACAAGATTGGCGTGGAGAACATGTACGGCAACATCGACGACGCTCTGAACCGCGCCCGCGAAATCGTCGGCCAATCCCCCAAACCCAAGCCCGCCTCCGCGGTCGCGGAAGTGGCGCGGGAACGGGCGTAGGAGCTTGGATCCCTACTCACCCAACTTGCCAGTTGCTCTATATTTTGTGCGCGCCTGGAGCATTTACGGACAAATCGGAACATCAATTTCCCAACTTCACGCCATTTTCCCTTCGCGGCGGTGCGGGATTTGCTGGCCCCGTTGATCATCCAGTTGCCAAAGAACGCGTTGCGCATCCATCCTTCAATAGATGAATCGAACCAACTCGACGGGACTTAAGCTTTTCGCGAGTTTTTCCAGCCAAGGCCCCCCTGCATTCCCTATTCGATCGCAGATGACTTCGTCGGTGTAGTGCCACAGGCCGAAAGCTTCGAAAGCTTCGTGGGCCATGCCCGGATTGGTCCAGTCGTCGTCTGTTTCGCGTAGAAGTAGCAGTGTCCCCCTTATGCGTTCGCGTAGAAGTAGCAGTCTCCCCCTTACGTTCGCTCCCGCCGCCATGGCCCCGGCCTCTGCTCCGTCTGCGGCTACGACCTCCGCGCCACACCCGGCCGCTGTCCCGAATGCGGCACCGCGCCCGTGCGCGCTTGACGCCTTATCACCACCTGAGACGATTTGCATGTCGTGGCTCATGGCAAACTCGCAATTCTTCGCCGGCGACTGTTCAATGTCTTCGCTGCCGTGTTACTGATCGCTTGCTTCGGAGCAGCGTACATTGCCACGCTGAACTCTGCGTATTTTGACGAGACCCCATACGCGTTCGCTTACCCAGGCTGGTATGTGCAGTGTGCGCATCAAAAGTTGGAACTGATCAGGGTGCAGGTGCTCGAACCACTGCCTAAGGATTTTCAACCAACTCCCTTTGGATTTCGCTGGGTTGGATATCGCCAATCTGGGTATGGCAACATCTTCCCAGGGCATCCCAGACGCGGCGCGGTGAACGAACGATGGTACGTCAGCGTTTGGCTACTCATCCTTCTCACCGCAGTGTTGCCTGCTGTCAGTGGCGTACGATGGCTGTATCGTTACCTTCGAAGACGGCACGCCACTGGCCTCTGCCCCGTCTGCGGCTACGACCTCCGCGCCACACCCGACCGCTGCCCGGAATGCGGCACGCCGATCCCGCTGCAGAGTTCGCCGATCAACCAGCCCAGCATTTAAAGGGTGGGCAAGTAGCGCTTTGTTAGCCCGCTAGTGCTGCTGGGAGGAAAACCAACATGGCAGCCCTGTTCCGGTCATTTGTGGCTGGAATTTGCGCGGACGGCACTTTGTTTCCAGACACAGCCCGACTTTCGGGCCTGTTTGGAGACACCCATGAACGAGAAATTGAACAGCTTTCTGAAGATGGCCGGCGAAGTCGGCGGCAAATACGCCAAGAACCTGCGGGACATGGATCCGCAGGAGATGCACGCCAAGGCCAGCAAGTTCATCAAAACAGCGTCTGATACGAGCAATAAGTACGCCCGGACGTACACCGGCATGGACGCGCCGACACTGCTGAACAAGTACGGCAAGCATGTCGGCGGCGGGCTGCTGGGACTGGCGGCGGTGTCGTTGCTGGCGTATGCGCTGCAAACGACGGATCAGACGGCGGCGGCTTCGTCGCAGACCGAATCAGACTCGTCAGCGACGGCGAGCGATGCGCAGAGCGGTTCGATCGATCCGCGCATTGTCGGTCGCTGGCGCTACACCTGGGCCAAGGGCGACCCGATCTCCGGCATGTCGCTGGCCATCGATGAATGGCTCATCTTGAACGAAGACGGCACGTGCCAGTTCGGCTCGAGCCGCGCCGCGGGAGGCACCGGGTCGTTCGGCATGGACAGCGGCCCCAGCGAATTGGCCTCGGGAACATGGCGCGCCGAAAACAAGACGCTATACCTCAACGGTGGCGACGGGCAATGGGTGTGCGCTGGAGCCTACTTGTGCGATGATTCGCACCTGATGCTCAAGGCGGGAGGGAATAAGGTGTATTCACGGCAGTGAGCAGGAGCCTTAAGATTGACGACACATGTCAAGCTGAGTTCCGATCCGCCGCGGCCGACCCGCGAAGGATGAAAAATGCGCTCCCGTCATCCTGAGAGGTACGCGAAGGACCTCGACTTGCAACAGCCGATCGGAGATGGAGATCCTTCGGTGAACACACGTCAGGATGACGGTTGCCCCGGACCATTTTCACAGCAGCGGTACTCGGCGAAGCATCTCAAATCAGGAAGATTGCGCGCTGCCGAGATTCCTCGCGAGTACGCTCGGAATGACAGAGGCGGAGAGGTGCAGCAATTTGCTGACGGGATGCGATTGACAACTCCTCACTCGCCAATGACAACTCACGTTCATGAGCCAGATCAAGGTTGGCCTGATCGGTGGGTCGGGGCTGGGAAAGGCGCTGGCGCAGCAGACTCAGGGCGCGCGCCATGACATCGACACACCATTCGGTAAGGCGAGCGACGCGATCATTGAAACCACCTGGGCCAACGTCCCAGTGCTGATGCTCAATCGCCATGGCCCGGGGCATTTGCTCAATCCATCGCAGGTGCCGTATCGGGCGAACATCTTTGCGCTCAAGGCGTTGGGCTGCACCCACATTATTGCATCCGGGGCGGTCGGAAGTCTGCGCGATGAGTTCAAGCCGCGGCACCTGGTGATTGCGGATCAGGTCATCGACAAGACGTTCAAGAGATCGGGGACGTTCTACGAACGGGCGGCCGTTCACGTCGAATTCGCCGAACCTTTTTGCCCGGTTTTGCGTCAGATTCTGGTGGAAGCCGGCAAAACGGTGACGGCGGGGGCTGACCATTCCGTACACGATCGCGGGTGTTACGTGGCGATGGACGGCCCGGCGTTTTCGACCCGCGCGGAAAGCCTGATGCACCGTCTCTGGGGCGGCGACTTGATCGGCATGACCGCCATGCCCGAGGCCAAGCTAGCCCGGGAGGCGGAAATTGCCTACGCGCTTGTCGCCCTGGTCACGGACTATGATTGCTGGAGGCCGCACGACATGGCCAAGGCGGACAAGCCCGACCCGTTCGCCTTGCTTCAGGAGATTATCGGAAACCTGGAGGCCGCGACCAAAAATGCGATCGAACTGATGCACAAGGCCGTCGAATTGATCGGGCAAAAGCCGGCAGAACAGCTCGACTCGCCGGCGCATCACGCGCTGCGGCTGGGGATCTGGTCGGACAAGTCAAGGATCGATCCCGACGAAGTGAAGCGATTGGAGCCGCTGTGGATGAAGTATTTCTGAGAGGTGATCATGAAGACGTTGGAAGCCAGGAGCCAGGAGCCAGAAGCCAGAAGTCGCCGAAGGCATCGCTCGCTGTTCTACTGGCTTCTGGCTTCTGGCTCCTGGCTACTCTTTAGTGCTGCTGCGCGCGGGCAAGGAGTGAATCCACAAAGCCTGTACGGCCGCGACACGACGCAGAGCGTTTATGTGCGCGATTCGGCGGTGGCCGTCGAGAAGTTTGCGCTGGCGGAGCGCATGGAGCATCTGAAGGAGTGGGATAAATCCGCCGACGTGTACATGGAAATTTTGCGCAGCTACCAGGACCGCGTGGTGCCGTCGCAGATCGACAGCGAGAACAAGATTTATCAGTACACGAGTGTGACACCCGCAGTGCAGGAGCGGTTGGCGAAATGGCCGGAGCAGGGGCTGGCGGTCTACCGGGCGCGATACGAGGCAGAAGCGACGGGGCTGCTTGAAGCCGCCAACGATGATGTCGCACAGCTCCACAAGGTCTTCTCGCTTTATTTCGTGACCGACGCCGCGAAATGCGCCGGCATCCGCATGGCGGACTTGTATCTCGAAGGCGGCGAGTTCGCCGCCGCGGCGTGGATCAGCGACCGGCTCCTGGCATGGCATCCCTCGATCGATGAAGAGCGCCCCAAGCTGATGTATCGCACGGCGCTGGCGTATCACCTCGCCGGAAGCGATCAACCCGCGCAGGCGATGCTTACCAAACTGAAGGATGAATTTCCGCAAGCGACAGGCAACGTGCGCGGTGCCCAAGTCACGTTGGCGGAATCACTGGAAAAAGAACTGGCGGCCACCCGGTCCAAGGCGCGCGACAGTGCCGCAGACTCCTGGCCAATGGCTTTCGGAAGCCCCGACCGCGCACGCGTGAGTGCCGTCACCAACTTTGGCGGCGCGCGCCTCTTCGGCATCGATGTCGAAAAGCCAACCGTGCGCACCCTGCCGGCAAATCAACTTCGCGAACTCGAAGCCCAGAACAAGAGCCAGCGGCAGGCCGGGATGATGACCGGCATTTTCCCCGTCGTTGATCGCGGCGAATTGTTCTTCCAGGACAATGCGCGGATCTATGCGGTTAGTCTTGAAAGCGGCACCGCACTGCCCGGCTGGGCGGAAACCTATGACGGAGATCGAAACGGACGATTTGCCCTTGGCACGCCGGTCTTCCCCACGCCGCGCGGGAATCAACAGACGCTTACCGTTACCGATGACTCGGTGCTGGCGGTAATGGGTCAACCGGATTACCTGGCGATGCAATTCGCGGGAACGTATGGCCGGCGCGATACGACGCTGGTTTGCCTGGATCGCCGCAATGGGAAACCGCGCTGGGTCGCAACTCCCGGGCGGCTGCCAGAATCGGTTGCGAGCTTGCGCGGGCTCGATCTGCTCGGCTCGCCGCTGGTCATCGGCGATACCGTCTGCGTCCAGGCGCGCGGCGGTAAGGGAATGCAGTTCGAAGATGCATACGTGCTGGCCTTCGATCTAGTGAGTGGCAACTTCAAGTGGGCTTGCTATATCGCCAGCGCCAATTCCACTTCGGCAATCGATGGCGATATCAACGCAGCGCTGTCACAGAACACTTCGCATCTGGCGTATGCCAGCGGGCGCATCTACGCGATGACCAACCTGGGCGCGCTGGCGGCTATCGACGCCTATGACGGCACCATCGTCTGGCTCAACATTTATCCCCGCGAAGGCATGGTCCAGGGCCGCAACGTCAACATGATGAATTGGCGCGTTCGTAATCTTCGCGAGACCGCGCCAACCAAGCCCTGGTCGTATAACCCGGTCATCGTCAGCCAGCAGAGAATCTTCACCCTCCCGGCTGACGGTCAGTTCGTGCACATCTATGACGCCGGTTCCGGTGTAGAGGTCAAGCGCATCAAGGTGGGCGATTACGGCAACTGCGATGCGATGCTCGGTGTGGTCGATGAGCGCATCGTCCTCTCCAGCGATTCAAAGGTGTACTGCATCGATTGGCAGCAATATGACTCCGAAGCATCGCAGCAGAAGAACCAGGCGGCGGTGTGCTGGTGGTTCCAGCCGCGCAGGCCTGGAAAACCCGAGGACGCGATTCGTGGTCGAGGGTTCGTCACGCGCGACAGTGTGCTGATCCCGACCGACTGGCAACTCGTGCGCGTCGCCTTGCGCAATGGCGCGGTGATGGAGGCGTATCCCCCCGGCCCTTCCACGCAATGGGGCGACGAAGAAGGCCCGGGCAATGTGCTGGTCAGTGGCGATCGTCTGATCCTGGCCGGACCTACCAGCGCGGGGCAGATGCGCGTCAGCGTTTACACCGATTTGAACCTGGCGATGTCCAAGCTCGACACCGCCGTGGCGGCCGCACCGGATGACCCGGCGCCCAGGCTCCGCTACGCGGAGATTATGTTCGTGGCCGGGAAGATCGATTTGGCGATCGCCAAACTGGATGAAGCCATCGGGCTGGTAACGGCTGGTGCAGGCACGCGCGACACGGCGACCCGCGATCGCGTGTTCAATGCGGCCCTTAATTTTGCGCAAAAGCTGGCGCGCGACAGCCGCTCGGAATCGCAGGATAAGGCTTCGGATCTGTTCGACCGCGCCGGCGCGACGGCGGCGACCGCTTCACAGAAAGTGAACTACCGCCTCAGCCGCGCGTCGTTCGCGAGGCAGCACCTCCAGCCGGTCGAGGAGGTCAAGCTGTATCAGCAGATTCTCTCCGATGCGGAGATGCGGGCGGTGCCGGTGGCCGACGCCAACGGCGACACCACGCCGGTCGCGAGTTTGGCGCGGCGAGCCATCGATGATGCTATGCGCCGCGGGGGAGTGAAAGTGTACGAGGCCTTCGAGCAGGAGGCGACGAACATGCTCGAAACCGCAGCCGCGGCAGGTGACGCGGCGCAGTTCCAGGCCGTCGCCGAGGTGTATCCCAACTCCACCTCCGCGCCCAAGGCGCTGTTGGGCGCCGCCGATTTATTTGAGCAGGCCGGCGACCCGCGCCGGGCGGCGCAGGTCCTGCGACAAGTCTACTTCTCGTATCCAACCCTGACCGATCGTCCCCGGGTCATCGAGTCCATGGCGCGATGCTATCTGCTGATGCCCGGCCGAATCGATGTCGCCATCGCGCGGCTTACCCAGGGCGGCAAGTTGCCGGGAAAACCGTCGTTGACCAAACCGCTGGTGCTACCTGATGGAAAGAAGATCGAAAACATGACACTGGCGCAGGCGGCGGATGCGCTGCGGCAATATCGCCAGCAGTCCAGCGGGCGCGATCTGCCGGACGTCAATCTGCCCGCTCTCGAGGCGGCGCGGCCGGCGCCCGGCGCGCGGAGAAACGAGCCGCGCAAGCCGTCCGCATTCCTGCCCGAATCCCCCAAGTCCGCGGTTGAAGGCGTGGCCAATCTGGTCGTCCCCGCTGCGCCGTTCGCGCGGCACGATCGCATCATTACCTTCACCCCAGGCGTGGGTGTGCGGGTCTTCGCAATCGGCAAGGCCGATGCGCTGGTGACCTGCGCCGCAATCACGCAGTCGCCGGCAGAAGCCGCATGGATCGGATCGAATATCCTGGTGTGGAACGAAGGCGAGATTGCCTGCATCGCCGGAGAAAGTGGGCAACTTTTGTGGCGCAGCGGCCTGAAGGATGTGCCCCAAGTCGAGGTGGTCGCTCAGGCGGGCGAGCCGCAGCGACAGGCGGACGAGGTGGTGCCGCAACAGCCCCGCCCGCAGCCGGGACAGATCCAGGTGCTGAACGGCGAGGTGCTCATTGTCAATGGTCAGCGGGTCATCGTGCAGAATCGGCAGATGATCGTGAATGGCCGCGTGCAAGTCATCGGCCCCAACGGCGCGCTGATCGCACAGCAGCCCGAAGCAGCGCCGCGCCCGGCGGTCGAAGGATTCCAGCAGATCCGCCCGCTCACCGATCGCGTGGTCATTGGTACGACGCATGGGCGAATCCTGGCGCTGGATCTGGCCGATGGAAAACCGCTTTGGCAGATTCGCCCCGGCGACCGCGGCGCATCTCATCTGCTGGCCAGCGATGACTTCATTGCCACGCGCGTGGTCGATGAGAGTGGTGTCGTGCAACTTGCCGTCTTCGACACGTTCAGCGGCCAGAACATCTCCCGGCGCACCTTCACCCAGGAAGGGGGCAATCTCCCGCTGCCTGTGAATCTGGCGCTCTCACCGGACGGCCGCCTGGTTGTGCTTTTCCAGGATCGGCTTGCCGTCAAGGACTTGTTTTCGCCTGACGGAATCGAGCGGCTCGAACTGGACATGATCAACAAGCCGTTCGACCCGAGTATGCCTTTTGCCATGTCGGTCGGGGCGGATCAACTTCAGATCAGCGGAGAAACCATTTACGTGTTGAGCGACAATTTCCAGCAGATTCGATTGTTCTCGCTGCTGGACGGTAAACCAATGAAGAGCGGCCGAACCACGGCGATGTATTCCGCGGCCGAGCGCCCTACGGCGCCGGCGATGATGCGGGTGATCGGCAGCGCCATTTTCGTGACTTCGTCGCGCGAGGTTCGATACCGCGATCCGGAAAAAGGGCACTGGGAATTCCTGCTGGATGCCGCGACCGCCACGCGCCTGCGCGATTTGGTGGTGGCGCGCGGACATGTCCTGGTCCTGACCGAGTTCGGCGGAGGGCGCGGCGCGCCACAGCCCAATCAGCCGGCCACCTCGGTGCGCATTTCCGCCTTCAGCCGCGCCACCGTCGAAACCGGCGCGGAATCGGGTCTGTACCAATTCTTTTCGGAAATCAGTGACAACTCCGGCATCACCAAGTGGCAAGTGGTGGACGGCGGGTTCTATTACCTGTCGGGCGATCAGAAATTGCATTTCCTGCGTGGCGCGGGGGCTCCGCAGAAGGGATGACCTGCTTCGTTATTGTCGGACGGCCTGGGCTCTGTCTATACTGTGAGGGTGCTTTACTGAAGGAATCCCATGCCGACGACCGCCCAACAACCAGCCCCCAGCGTCCGCGAACGCGTGCAAGGCGTGATCAATCTGATTCGCCCGGCGGTCCAGGCGGACGGTGGGGACATCGAGCTGGTGAACGTCAAAGACGACGGCGTGGTTGAGATCCGCTTCCACGGCGCCTGCCACGGCTGCCCCAGCAGCACCATGACCTTGCAAATGGGGATCGAGCGCAACCTGCGCGAGAAAGTTCCCGAAATCACCGCGGTCGTGCCGGTTCAATAATTCAAGTCCACCGCGGAGACGCAGAGAGCGCAGAGAAGACTTCTAGGTTGACTTCTCTGCGCTCTCTGCGCCTCTGCGGTGAATACGTTTTTATGAGCAACGCGAACGATTGGATGCGCGAAGCTATCGTTGAGGCGCGAATAGCCCGCGCCATCGATGAAGTGCCGATCGGGTGTGTGATTGTGCACGAGCCCGGCGGGCGGATCATCGGCCGCGGTTACAACCGCCGCCAGACCGACCACGACCCGACCGCCCACGCCGAGATCATCGCCATTCGCCAGGCGGCGCAGGAATTAAATGACTGGCGATTGCTCGATTGCCTGATCGTGGTCACCCTCGAGCCCTGTCCGATGTGCGCCGGCGCGATCGTCAATGCCCGCATTCCAAAGCTGATTTACGGATGCGACGACCCCAAGGCTGGCGCGGTGCGCACGCTTTATCAAATCGGTTTCGATTCGCGATTGAATCATCAGGTTGAAGTGATGCACGGAGTCATGGCCGATGAGTGCGCTGAATTGCTCCGCGATTTTTTCAGAGCTCAACGCGCCCTGGGAAAGAAATAGGTCGCGGCTAGTTGGCCTGGCGCTCTGGCATCGCCGTCGCGATTCGTATAATCGGCGCCCCGTGAGCGCTCCGCGCCGCCCATCCCCTGGTAAAGCGCCTCAGATCGTTCACTCCATGCGCGCCCTGGGCAAACACGATCTGCCCGCGACGATTGACGTCGGCGGCGTAACGTATCGCCACCAGCGCACTCACAAGCATGACTTCTGGGCGGTCACGGGGTTTTACGCCTCTGAATCCGGTCAACGCGCCGTGCTCAAAATGAGCCGCACGACCGATTTCGCGGGACTGCCGCTGGAATGGATCGGACGATGGCTCTGCCGCAGGGAGATGCGCTTTTATCAGCGCCTGAGTGATCTGCCGAACGTTCCGTCTCTGCTCGGAACGGTCGGGTCCACAGGGTTTGTGCATGCTTACGCCGAAGGCAAACCGCTGTCGAAGGAGCGGCCCGTGCCGGATCATTTCTTCGATCAGCTCACCGAATTGCTGCGCCAGTTGCATGGCCGGGATATGGCGTATGTTGATGCCAACAAGCCCGAAAATATCCTGGTCGGAAACGACGGAAAGCCGCACCTGATCGACTTTCAAATCAGCTTCGACCTGCACGACCTTGGAGGCGACTGGTGGTTTACTCGATACATGCTTCGCAAACTACAGGCCGAGGATTTTTATCACGTCCTGAAACATAAGCGCAAGCTGCGCCCGGACTTGATGAACTCCCACGAGCTGGCCGACGCCGAGCGCACCAGCGGCCTGATCAAGTTCCACCGCATCATCACCACGCCCTACTTCCGCCTGCGTCGCAGGACCTTCAAGCGACTGCGTGAATCCGGCAGGTTGCTTCCCGATGGAAGCAAGTGATTATCGGAAGCGGCGGTTGAGACGTTCCACTTTCAAGTTTGCTCAGGAAACACGCGATAGCAGCTAGGTGAGGGTCTGGAGCAAATTCGGGGGACTGCCCCATGCGGCTGGTCAACATTGACAGCATCGAACCGGGAACTCGGCTGGGCGAACCCATCCACGGAACCAACGGGCAACTGCTGCTCCAGCGAGGATTTGCGCTGAACAACCACTACGTCTGCCTGCTGCGTCAGATGGGCTATCCGGCTCTTTACGTTCTGGATGATGACACCTCTGACATTGCCGTTCCACAGCCGGTCAGCACGCAAACGCGCATGAAAGTGCTGGGCCAGCTCAACAGTGCTTTCGCGACGATCTCGAAGCGAACGGAAGGATTTCGTGAATCGTCGCGCAGCCTCGCGCGAACGCATCTGAAGTCCGAGAGGTTCGCGGTGCCGCTCCGCTCGCTTGCCATTGACGCGGGCATCGATCGGCTCGTCGGCGAGGTGGATGTCTTGCTCAACGAAGCGCTTCAGCGGGACGTCCTGCTTGGCCTGAATTCGATCAAGACCCACGATCAGTACACGTTTCAGCATTCCATCGACGTGACGATCATGGGACTGGTACTGGCCAAGAAGGCGGGATGGGATGCTCAACGGCTGCGCGCCTTTGGGATCGGCTGCATCCTTCACGACATCGGGAAGATTTTCATCGACAGCTCGATCCTGAACAAAGCTGGCCCGCTGACGGCTGAAGAATTCGAGCTGATGCGTGCCCACCCGGTGGTTGGGCACGAGCTGATCCTGGCGATCGCGCCCGCTCTGGGGTATCTGCCCCCGCAGGTCGCGTATCAGCACCACGAGCGTGAGGACGGCAGCGGCTACCCCCGCCGCCTTCGCGGTAGCCCGAACCTGGAGCAGCATGCATCCGGCGCCATCCATGAGTTCGGCGCGCTGTCCGCGGTCGCCGATATCTATGATGCACTCACGTCGCACCGTTCCTACCGCCCGAGTTGGGCGCCCGATCGCGCCGCGCGATTCATCGCCAGCCTCAGTGACATACAACTGAATCGGCAGGCTGTCGATCTCTTCACCTCTGTCGTCGCTCCCTATCCCGTTTGTACCGATGTCCGCGTCTGCAATGGCCCATACGCCGGTTACGTGGGTGTGGTCAGCCATGTCCCTGAGCAGGACCTTTCACGTCCGACCGTGCGGCTCATGTCCAACGCGTATGGACAACGGATTTCGCCTGTGGAACTCAACCTACAGGTAGAGCGCGATGTGAACGTGCAATCGATCGTTCGCACGGGCGGGCAGCAACCATTGCGACGCATCGCCTGAGCATCGCTCCAGGGACGAATTGCGCAGTTAAGGCGGAGACGGCGTTCCGGTTCCTCTCTTCCGGTTTCAATTCATCGTTCATTTTTCAACAAATCTCACGCGACTGGGAAGGTCGGCTCGCAAAACCGCGTCCTGGTTGAATCGCCGGGCGTATTCCTGCGCGATGGAGTCAATCTTCTGGTCGTCCTCCAAATTCATGGGATGCATGATGATCACGATACGAGAAGGCTCGCTGCGCGTCTGGCCGTCCTGGAACCAGCGGCCCTCGGCGGGGACGACCGTAAATCCCCGGGGAAATCGCGGCACGATTTGTTCGTTGACGAACGTTTGCCACTGCTCATCGGTGAGCACCGAGTGGTCGGGTTTTCCCAATCCGAAGCACAGCTCCGTGCGCGTCCAGGTCTGTTGCTGAAGCTCACGGCAACCAACGATCAACAGCAGGACGAGCGGCAGGAGTGCGCCATTTGCATTGATTCTTCGATCCATTCTGAGCGCCTCGATTTGGAGGTAGGATGCACGGTGTTGGCGGGTTGTTCAAGGCGCCCATCGAACGCTGTTTTTTTGCGACGGCGGGTATAATGTCGCCCCATGCACGTCGTCATCTTCGAAGGGATGCACTGGGACGCGCTGGCGCCGATCTCGTTGAGCCGGCCAACATTTACCCTCCCCTGCGGGATGGGAACTCTGCTCGACAAACAAATCGACCTGCTCAAGCCCGAACGGCTGACGCTGTGGGTTCGGCCACAGCTTGAAGAGTATTGCCGGCAGCTCGTTGTGCCGCGACTGAAGATTCCGGTGAGCCTGAACACGCCGCTGGATGACGCGCCCACTTTGATCGCCACCGGTCGCACCTTGCACCTGGCGCGGTTCGAGATGCCTGAGGAGCCATGCGCCGTCGTTGAAGAAGACAATCTCATTCGCTTTGCGCGCGTGGAAAAGATGGCGGGATTGGGGCCGGAAGACGCCATGAAGCGCAGCAGCCGGTGGATGAGTCTGTTTGAGCTGCCGCGGACGGCGCCGCAGGCGCGGTTCGCCGACCGGTTGTGGGACCTGATCGCCTGGAACGAGGAGGCACTGATTGCGGACTTTGTGCGCTGGCACGGTACGAGCGTGCTGCCGGCGGAGGGTCCGTGGCACGTCGTCAACCGCGACGATGTCGTGCTGGTTCAGGGCGCCAAGCTGGCGCCAGGATGTGTGCTCGACGCATCCAAGGGCCCGATTGTGATCGAAACCGGCGCATCGATCGGCGCGAATGCCGTGCTCGAGGGACCCTGCTACATCGGCGCGTACACCCAAGTCTCGCCGCTGACCAATATCCGACCAGGCACGACCATCGGCCGAATCTGCAAGATCGGCGGCGAGATTTCCAACTCGATCGTAGCCTCCTTCAGTAACATGCCACACCATGGCTTTGTCGGGCACAGCTATGTTGGCTCATGGGTAAACCTCGGCGCCGGGACAACCACAAGCAACCTCAAAAACACCTACGGCGAGGTCGTCGCGCAGATCGGGCGACAACAGTTCCGCACGGGCAGCCGCTGGCTGGGGTCCATGATCGGCGACCACACCAAGATCGCAATCGGCACGCGGCTCAACACGGGCAGCTACGTCGGCTATTGTTGCCAGCTCTCGGGGTCGCAGCTCACGCCAAAGTTCCTGCCCAGCTTCAGCTTCTGGACCGACCAGGGCACGCAACCGTACAACCTCGACAAGGCCATGACCGTCGCCCAGCGCATGATGGACCGCCGCGATAAGCAATGGGCGGACTGGGACGAGCGGATGATGCGATATGTTCACCAGACGGCGCCGGCCATGGAGTTGTAATGCCACGTAACCAACAACCTAGCCCTGCCGTCCCTCTTGGCCCACTGCCGCGCGAGAACGAACTCATGGGCGCAAGTACCGTTTCGAGCATCAAATCATCGACGCTGAGCCATCACTCATGACCAACTCAACTGCTGCTGCGCCGGCAAGGCGCGGTAGGTGCGGCAGCGAATCGCCGCGTGATCCCAGAGCCGTCGCGTTTCGGGATCCAGGCTCTGCAGATTCTGCTCGAACCAGATCACCGCGTCGCGAAAGCAGACCGCCGAACGAAAACGTTGCTCACCGCCGAGCTGAAGCAAAATAAACGCTGAGGCGAACGAATCGGCAGGCATACGACGCAGCGGTGTCTGCGGCCAAATCCCTTCGGGCTTCTGGAGCTGCGCGAGGTACTGAAGGCCGCGCTCGATGGACTGGCCGGCTCCGTTACTTCCCAGCAGTGCCCGCAAGCAGATGGCGGTGGTGATCGGGTCACCCCAGCCGCCGTCCCCCTCTTGGGCGGCCAGGATTACTCGTAGAAGCCGGCTGTACAGCGAAACATGAGCCTGAGCTAGCTCATCGAGCCGAATAAGCAAGAGCGCCGCTACCGGGACTGGACTTGCAAGCTGGGCTTCGAGGCGAAGCGATGCTTCGGGTCGTCCGATCAGAAGCTCTTGTGTCAGCGAGGCTTGCGCTGATGCATTCCAGAGTCGCTCCAGTTGTCTCACAGTTGTCATGGCATCCTGCCTTTCGCGCTCCGTACCGTTGTTTGTTAGGTTATTATTTACCCTAACAATAGTCGTACTGTCAAGGGGAAAGTTTGGAATTTGTGAGGGTGGCGCCTTCCGAACAGGGGATCCGGGTCGTCGCGAGTACGCTCCGAGCCCGGCGTGCGGGAGGTCGAGTTGCTCGTTTGAGCGCCATCCATTGCGCTACCAACGGTGCATGCTGCTAGAATCCGACCAATGCGTGTTGCCTTAGCTCAGATCAACCCGACCGTCGGCGATATCGTCGCTAACTGCCGGAGAATCATGGACTTCGCGCAGCGCGCGCGCGACGCCGGTGCAACACTCGCCATCTTCCCTGAGCTTTCGGTCATCGGATATCCGCCCAAGGACCTGCTGCTCAAGCCGCAATTCATCGATGACAACACGCGGGCCGTGCAGATGCTGGCGTCGAAGGCGACTGGGATCGATTTCATCGTTGGATACGCCGCACGTAACGAGCAGCCCGTCGGAAGACCTCTACATAATGCGGTAGCCGTCATCCGCAACGGACAAGTTTCTTCAATTCACTACAAAACGCTGCTTCCCACCTACGACGTTTTCGACGAAAGCCGCTATTTCGAGCCCGGTCCGCTGAATCAGCGCAACCAACTCATCCGCATCGGCGACCTGCCGGTCGGTCTATCGATTTGCGAGGACCTCTGGAACGACGAGCGTCTGATCCAGCGGCGGCTCTATCACCAGAACCCCATCGCCGATCTGACCTCCGCCGGTGCGCAGGTCATGATTAACGCCAGCGCTTCGCCGTTTGTGGTCGGTAAACACGATTTCCGCATTGCGTTGTTTGGAGGCCAAGCCAGGCAATTCGGTCGGCCGTTGATCTACGTCAACCAGGTTGGTGGTAACGACGAACTGGTTTTCGACGGAAACAGTTGTGTATTCGATGCGCAGGGCAATGTGATCGCGCACGCGAAAGACTTTGAAGAGGATCTGATCACGGTTGAGCTTCCCGCACCGGGCAATTCGCGCGCAGAAGCTGCACGTGTAACAAGCTACTCGAAGGGGATCGAATCGATCTACCGCGCGCTGGTGCTGGGTCTGCAGGATTACGTGCGCAAGTGTGGATTCAAAAGTGTAGTCATCGGACTTTCAGGCGGAATCGATAGCGCGCTTACCGCGACGCTTGCAGTAAAGGCGCTGGGCAAAGACAGAGTCGTCGGCGTCGCCATGCCCAGCCGGTTCAGCTCCGATCATTCGGTAAACGATGCGCGCGATCTCGCGAGCAATCTGGGTATCGGGCTTCACATCATTCCGATTCAGCAAGTTCATCAAGCCTACGAGCAAACGCTCGCCGAGGTCTTCGCCGGCCGAGCGCCCGACGTAACTGAAGAGAATCTCCAGGCGCGCGTTCGCGGCGCGATCCTGATGGCCATCAGCAACAAGTTCAATCACCTGCTGCTGACTACGGGCAACAAGAGCGAAATCGCCGTCGGTTACTGCACCTTGTACGGCGACATGTGCGGCGGGCTCGCGGTCATCAGCGACGTTCCTAAGACAATGGTGTGGGAGCTGTCGCGCTGGATCAATGAGAATGAAGGCTGCGAGATCATCCCGCGCAGCAGCATCGAAAAAGTTCCCAGCGCCGAGTTGCGGCCCAACCAGACCGATCAGGACTCGCTGCCGCCTTACGATGTACTCGATGCGATCATGTACCGCTACGTCGAAGAGGACAAAGGTCCTACACAGATCATCGCGGAAGGTTTCGACGCCGCAACCGTGCAGCGCGTGATCCGGTTGATCGATCGCAGCGAATACAAGCGTAGGCAGATGGCGCCCGGTTTGAAGGTAACCAGCCGAGCCTTTGGGTTCGGCCGGCGAATGCCGATCGCGCAGAACTACCTCTCACCGGCGTAGTTGTCATCCGGCCGCTTTCGGCTTTAGCGATTCTCACACTTCCCTTGATTCGCGCGTGCGCATTCGCAACAGCAAGCCAATCGCTCAAGCGGCCGATTCTCGTCTGCTGGATGCAACAATCGCAGCGGTCACAGTGCAATCACGCACTTGAGTCTTCCGTGAGCCGAGCGACCGAACTTCGGCCAGATGAGATACATGAATGCCGCGGGCCTCGAGCGAAAGTTTGATATGCGTGTATCTAAGGAGCACGTGGAATCGATGGTCTGACGCGCATTTCAAGTCTCGTTGTGTCGGTAGCCCTCACCGATGTACAACTTCATTTCGTAGTTCCATTTCTTGAAAGGAGTCAAACATGGCAATGAAGGTAACGAAGGTCGAGGTGTGGGCCGGGGAAATGCAGGATCAGCCCGGAAGTCTGGCGCGGATGCTGGAATCGCTCGCCGCGGCAAGAGGGAGTGTTGATTGCGTCATCGCGCGGCGGCAGCCGGACAAGCCCGGGTCAGGCATCGCATTTATGTCGCCGGTCAAAGGCAAGAAAGTCCAAGACGCGGCGCGGTCGGCGGGGATTGCTCCGGCCACGAGCATCGCCACTCTGCGCGTCGAGGGTAGCGATAAGCCCGGTCTGGGCGCCAAGATCCTCCGCGTCATCTCCGATGCGGGCGTGAACCTGCGCGGGGTCTCCGCGGCGGTGGTCGGCAATAAGTTCGTCGCGTATTTCGGATTCGATAACGGCGACGACGCGGCAAAGGCGGCAAAAGCTATCAAATCCGTCAACGGGAAGAAACGATAACGTGGGCGCGGGTTGGGATTCAGTTATCACACTCCTCTTTCCGGCCGATGTAAGGGCCGGAGGGAGTGATGCGCGACTGGATCCTTTGCCGGCTCAAGGCCGCGTTCTTTTTGACGCTGTTTGCATCGCCTATCCTTGCATGTCTCTGGCATCAGCGCGAAATGGAGCGTCTTCAGGCGGCGATGAGCGCCCCTCCGCTGATCATTCCCGAGTTCGCGGACGCGAATAATTCGCCCGATTTAGACCTACCTTAATCGACGCCTCCGCAGCGCCATCGCAGACCCAAGCGTTATCACCGCTGCGCTGCCCGGCTCGGGTACGAGTTTTACCATCTGTCCGTTGAAGAGGATCGCATAGAGTTCTCCCTGTTGATCTTCACCGATCGCGAGGATACGCGATGAGATCGGCAGCCCTGGCGACGGCGCGATGAGCATCTCGCTGATGTCGCCAACAGCCGGGTCCATGTAAAGCAGCATGCCCACGCTCTGTCCCGTCTCGAGGTATTCGGCGAACACGTATTTGCCGGCAAGCTCGGGGATCAGCGACCCGCGATAGACGTATCCGCCGATCACCGAAATGCCTTCACCATGCGTGTATTCCGCAATCGGCGCCACCGGACTGAACCCGCCGGGTGGGTTGATGGTGACGTCGTTGGCGTCCTGGAAATCGGTGTTGACGCGCGTGCCTTCCCGGAACGGCCAGCCGTAGTTGTTGTTGCTGCTGGTCACAGTCGAGACGTTGACGACATCGACCTCTTCGCGCTGGCCCTGCCCTACATCTCCGATGTAAAGATTGTTGGGATTGTTCCGATCGAAGCCGATGCGGAAGGGATTGCGCAGGCCATAGGCGAGGATCTCGTCCACCCCTGGTGTAACGCCGCTGAAAGGGTTGTTCGTCGGCACACGATACTCGCCGTTGGTCGAAGCCGCGCCGGCCGCTGACGTCGTCAACGACGGATGCAGCGGATCGATCCGCAGGATCTTTCCGTAGACGTTGGTGATGTCCTGGCCGTTGCCGGTGTTGTTGGTGTGGCCGTCGTTGGTGGTCTGGGCCTTGTCGGTGTTGCCGCTGAAGTCGTTGCCTCCGCCGCCGTCGCCCATGGAAATGTAAAGCTTCTTATCCGGTCCAAAGACCAGCGCGCCGCCGTTGTGATTGCTCTGCGGATGCTTGACGCTCAGCAGGATGCGCGAAGCGGAGAGGCCCGAGCCAAAGGTGAACGTATCGCTGAGGGGGTTGTCGGTCTTCCATTCGCGCAGGACGGCCTGATTGTTCCCGCCGCTCCCGGCGAGTTCGGGGTGGCCGAAGGTTGTCGTGGTCGAAGGGGCCTCGCTGGTGTAGGTGTAGAACTTTCCAAAGCCGGGCGCGCCGGAAACGTTGAAATCGGGATGAAACGCAAGGCCCAGCAGGCCGCGCTCGTCGGTGCCGAATCCGCCGACGAGTCCAATCGCGCCGGGACCGACTTCCAGATCGTCATAAGGAGTTGGCAGCAGGGCGCCGTTCTTGATCACACGAACGTGGCCGGAATGGGTGGCGACAAACAGGCGATTGGTGCCGTCGTTGGCGTACGTCATCGCCAGGGGCTCGCCGATCCCCGCGCCGCTGCTCACATCCAGCGAGCCGATGCTTTCCAGCTTGACCGTAACGGTGCCGTTGGGAATGGGATTGGTCAGCGCATGCACCGACGGCGCTGTGATCAAGCCGGCAATTCCAAACGCGCCTAGAGCCAGAGCCCGTGGGGAAAAATGACGCATTTTCATCCCTTCTCCACCTCTGCGGGAACCGAAGAGCCCTCCGGAGGGCTCATTATGCGCAGGGGACTACGTTTTGGATATGTAAAAATCGTTTAGAGCATCCCTAGCTCATTCGTAGCGTATACCCGCAATGCCGGAAACAGTTCACCGCGTCCGAGGCGGTGATCTGATCCAGCAACGACTGCATCAGGTCCCAAAGCGCCTCGCGAGTGCGGCAGGCGAGCGACCGCAGCAAGTGCTTGACCTTAGCGAAGATCATCTCGATCGGATTCAAGTCCGGCGAGTACGGCGGCAGAAATAGCACCTGGGCACCGGCGGCCTCGATCAGCTCACGCGTCCGTGTCCGCTTGTGGCTGGAGAGATTGTCCATCACCACAACGTCGCCAGACTGAAGCTGGGGCACCAGCACTTGTTCTACAAACGCCTCGAACACATCGCCGTTCACCGCGCCATCCACCACCGTCGAGCAGCGGATGCCACTGATCCCCAGCGCCGCAATCAGCGTCGTCGTCTTCCAGTGTCCTGCGGCACCTTCTCCACCAGACGCTGGCCCACCGGTGCCCGGCCACGCAGACGCGTCATGTTGGTCTTGCTCCAAGTCTCATCGACGAAGATCAGACGGCGTGCATCGCAATGGGGCTGATCGGTTCGCCAGCGACTACGCTGCTCAGCGACGTCAGGCCGATCCTGTTCGGCGGCATGCAGCGTCTTTTTTTAAAACTCAGACCCATCCGACGCAGCGCCATGTCCACCGCGGAAACGCTGCAGACAATGCCCAGCCGCTGGTGCAATTGCTTGACCGTCGCATCCGGCTGCTGCTGAACCAGCCGACGCAATTGCTCCAGATCTATCTTGACGATGGTGGCACCGCCTCGTGGCCGCGGGCTTGTCTCCCCGTGTTCGCGTCGACGTTGCATGACACGCCGCACCCACGAAGGGCTGACTTTGAACAATACGGCGACGCGTTTGGTCCGCATTCCTCCGTCCCGTGCGGCGATGATTCGATCTCGCAAATCTTGTGAATAGGCCTCTGCCATCCGTGCACTCCTGAGGCTCGACCATGAGCCATCCGGAGTAACATATTTCTGCAGGCAAGTCCGCGCAATCCTAACAAGCGCCGAACGCGCTACGAATGGACTGGGTATGCTCTAGAGGGACTCGCCTGATTCGGCGTGCAGGCTTCAGCTTGCATATCAGAGCGCGCCGACATGCAGGCTGAAGCCTGCACGCCGAAGTAAGGTACTACAGATTTGAATCACTCCACCGTGACGCTCTTCGCGAGGTTGCGCGGTTTATCGACGTTGCACCCGCGCGCCACCGCCGCGTGGTAGGCCAGCAGTTGCAGCGGCACTACCGTCAGCAAGGGTTGAATTGGTTCCAGGGCATTGGGAACGTACACGACGTGATCGCTGTAGCGTTTGATGTTGGTGTCACCTTCGGTGGCGACCGCGATGACGACGCCGCCGCGGGCGCGAACTTCTTCGATGTTGCTGATGACCTTTTCGTACTGGTTGCAGCGCGTGGCGACGAACACGACCGGCATGCCTTCGTTGATCAGGGCGATCGGCCCGTGCTTCATCTCCGCCGCCGGCATGCCTTCGGCGTGAATGTAACTGATTTCCTTGAGCTTCAGCGCGCCTTCCAGCGCCACCGGATAGTGATAGCCGCGACCCAGGAACAGCCAGTTCTCGCGCTCGCAGAACTTGGTGGCGATGTCCTTGATGGCCATTGATTGATCGAGCACGAACTTCATCTGCTCCGGGACGGCGCACAGTCCGTCGATGGTCTCCTGCACCTGCGCCTGGCTCATGTACTTTCGACGGCCCAGGAATAGCGCAAGCATGGTGAGAACGACGCATTGACAAGTGAACGCTTTGGTAGACGCGACACCGATTTCGGGCCCGGCGTGCAGATAGATGCCAGCGTCGGTTTCGCGGGCGATGGTTGAGCCGACGACGTTCACCACACCCAGACCCAGTGCGCCCTTTTCCTTGGCTTCCCGCAGCGCCGCCAGTGTGTCGGCAGTCTCACCGGATTGGCTGATGGCGACGACCACTGTGCCTTCTTCAACGAGCGGATTGCGATAACGGAACTCGCTGGCGTAGGTGGCTTCGGTGACGACCTTTGCAAGGTCTTCCATGAGATAATCGCCGACCAATGCCGCGTGCCACGCCGTGCCTTGTCCGGTCAGAATGAACCGCCGGGCCTTGACCAGCTCGCGCGTCAATGGCGCGATTCCGCCAAGCACGATCCGCCCTTCGCGTTTCTCCGCGCGCCCGCGCAGACAGTTGCTGATGGCGTTGGGCTGCTCAAAGATTTCCTTGAGCATGTAGTGCTCGTACTCGCCCAGCTCGTACTCTTCGAGCTTGTGTTCGAGCTGCGAGATCACAGGGTTGATTTCGATGTCGTCGATCGTGCACGTGCGGAAGCTGTCGGGCTTGAGCACGGCCATTTCGTTGTCGTTCAGGTAAATGACCTGTGCGGTGTGCTCGACGATGGCGGATGCATCGGAGGCAACTACGTATTCTTCATTTCCAACACCGACGATCAGTGGCGAACCCTTGCGCGCCACGACGAGCGTTTCCGGCTCATCTTTGCAGATCACCGCGATGCCGTACGTGCCTTCAACCTCGTGCAATGCAGCTTGGACTGCTTTCTGAAGCAGCGATCCGTTCTTGTGCCCGTTGTTGCGGGCCTTAAGTTCGCCATAAAGATCCCCCACCAGCACCGCCAGCACTTCCGTGTCGGTCTGCGACGCGAACGTGTGACCTTTGCTGGTCAGGAATTTCTTGAGGGCCGCGTAATTTTCGATGATGCCGTTGTGAACCAGTGCGATGCGGCCGGTGTCGTCGGTATGGGGGTGGGCGTTGACTTCGTTGGGCACGCCGTGCGTTGCCCAGCGCGTGTGGGCCATGCCGATGTTCGCCGATGGGAGCTTGCCATTGCCGGCGATGGTGCTCTCCAGCACGCTGATTCGTCCGACCGCTCGGCGAATGTGCAGGGAACCTTTGTCATCGATCACCGCAATGCCCGCGGAGTCATAGCCCCGATACTCCAACCGTTTGAGTCCCTCCAGCAGCACGGGCTGGGCGATTTTCCGTCCCACGTAGGCAACAATTCCGCACATCGGTTCAGCTCCCAATCTCTTCAGGCAAACAGTACCCCTGCATCACTTTCGGCCAGCCGCGCACCTCGATTTGCCAATTCATTCCATTCGCAGACGCGGTTGATGTTTCACATCACAGGCAGGCGCGTCAGTCTATTCAGGATTATTGGCCCAGCAAGAGTAAACGCATCCCCAACGGAGAATTAACTCCAAGACGCATCGCTAGTTATATAACAAAGGTCCATTTTCATAGCCTGTTTCGGTCAATCAGCTTAATGTCCGCGCGCAACCTCGCTCGCCGCATCGACACCTACCAGAGTTCTATAACCTAATCCCGTTCACAAGGAGCACGTTATGGCATCGCGTAAGGATCGGTCGTATGCGGTCGCGTCGGCTTCATTCCAGACGTTTGAGCAACTCGAGAGCCGCCGCATGTTCGCGGTGAACGGGTTCTCGACTCTTCCCGGTTCTCTACTCGACCTGATCGATCCGAAAGTCCTCTCCGTTGCTCATGACGTGAAGCTCAATACCCGAAATGAACTCCTCAGCAATCGTGCTGCCCGCCTCGATAGCCACAAGCGCATTCAGCTCGACATCCAGGCGTCGGGCAAACTCTCGAACCTGGTAACCCAGCTCAAGTCGCTGGGGGCGAATGTGACTGAAGCGGTCGATCAGATGCGCGTCGTCGAAGCGTGGGTACCGGCCGACAAGGTCGATGACATCGCCGCGCTCTCGCGCGTGCAGGCGGTTCGTCTGCCGGATTACCCCGTTTTCAACGTGACCAGCGCCGGCGACTCGATCCATAACGCCGACAAAGTCCGTGCTCAGTTCCAGGCACTTGGTTACGACGGCACGGGCATCAAGATCGGCGTGATCTCCAACGGAGCCGATCATCGCGCCAACGTCGGCGGCGAGCTTCCAGCAGTCACGGTTGACCCGGCGCACCCCGGAAGTGGCGACGAAGGCACGGCGATGCTCGAGATCGTCCATGACCTCGCTCCCGGCGCACAACTCTACTTCGCCGGCATCACCAGCAGCACGCAGATGATCCCGAGCATCGATTACCTCGTCGCACAGGGCTGTGACGTGATCCTCGACGACGTTGGTTTCTATGGCGAAGCGTTCTTCACCGACAGCGCCATCGCCCAGCATGTGAGCAGCGTCATCACTAACAACGATGTGGTTTACGTGACCTCCGCGGGCAACTCCGCTGGTGGAAAGCACTACCAGGCGCAGTACGTGCAGGGTCTCTCCGCCACCTCTGACGGAAGGTTGCACAAATTTGGCGGCCCTGGAGAGGATGTCAACAACATCACCATTCCGAATGGCGAAACGTTCCGGGCCTTCCTTCAGTGGAGCGATGCGTGGGGCGGCTCGAACAATAATTACGACCTGTACCTCTACAACTCCAACACCTTCGCTAAGCTGGGTCAGGGAGTCAGCGTGCAGGACGGACAGGCTGGCGATCTTCCGTTCGAAATGGTGCAGTGGACCAACAACACCGGCAGCAATGTTCAGGCCCAGATCTGGGTCGAAAAGAAGAATACCGCTGCGGCGCGTGAGCTGGAATTGTTCGTGGCCAGCCAGAATTCGTTGCAGTTCAGCACAAACACGGACATGCTGATCGGGCAGGAAGCGGTGCCGGGCGTGATCTCGGTCGCCGCTGCTAGCGCGGGCAGCCCCAACAGCGTCGAGTCGTTCAGCTCGCGTGGCATGTCCACGATCTATACCAACTTCGCGACTCAGACCAAGATGTCGCGCCAGACACTGGACGGAACCGCCATCGACGGCGTCAACACCAAGATCGGCCAGCTCGGATTCTTCTACGATCCGTTCTACGGCACCAGCGCCGCATCGCCTCATGCGGGAGCGATCGCCGCACTGGTTCGTCAGGCCAATCCGTCGCTCAACGCATCGCAGGTCATTTCAGCCATGGCGGACACGGCAATTGATCTGACCAGCTACGGCGTGGGCTACGATACCACCAGCGGCGCCGGACGATACAACGCACTGGATGCGGTTTACAAAGTGTTCACCCCATCAGCCCCCGACCTGACTGCCGGCAGCGACTTCGGCATCAGCAACACCGACAACATCACCAGCGACAACACGCCTACGTTTGCCGGGACGGTTCCTGCGGGCTCGCTCGTCAGGCTGATCGTCGATGGCGTTGAAAAGACCAGCGTGCAGCTCAGCGCCGGCGTGACCAGCTATTCGATGAGTACCGGATTGACGGACGGCAACCACGCGGTAACGATCCGCGTGGCATCCAGTGGCTCTGTCGCGCTGGCCAACAACTCCAATAGCTCGGTCGCGCTCAACGTCGTGATCGATACCACGGCGCCGACCGTCCTGACCAAGGATTTCAACTGGGACGGTGTTGCGTACCAGAATCTCAGCTTTAAGTTCAGCGAAGATATTTCGGACTCGGTCAACTTCCAGGACCTGACGCTGGTCAACAATACGACCTTCCAGACGGTCGGCACGACGTCGTGGATCGGCGGGCCCGACACGGCTCACTTTAAGTTCGACCAGTTCCAGTATGGCGCGCTGCCTGACGGCGACTACACCGCGACCATCAACGCCGCAGGTGTGACCGACAAGGCCGGGAATCAACTCGCCGCGAACTCCGTGCTGAACTTCTTCTACATGGCCGGCGACGCCGATCACGACGCCGACGTCGATGTGAACGACCTGGGCATCCTCGCCACCAACTGGCAGCAGACGCCGCGCATCACCAGCCAGGGCGACTCGACCTACGACGGCACGGTGGATGTAGCCGATCTTGGCATCCTGGCCACCAACTGGCAGAACGGACTGAACATCGCCCCGGTGCAGCAAATGTCGGCCAAGCCCATCTTCGCCGACAGCGCCAGCGACATGCTCGATCTGATCGCCTGATCTTTCTGGATCGCGGTGCAGTAAAGGCAAGCCCCCGGAGTGAAGCGACCGAGCCCGTCGCTCTCAGCCGGGGGCTTCCTCATTTGCTCAGGGGATCGGGAATTTCTTTGCGAATCAATGTGGAAAAGTCCGGCGAATCCCCCGCCGCCAACGCGGCCTGGTTGATGTGGCAGCGACGCTCCAGTTCGTCCCAGGAGTATCGCTGATCCAATCCACCGCGCTCGTACGCCCCTTTCGCTGAATAACCATTCAGGATCACCGACAGTGAAATCCTCGCCGTCGGGTCGTATTCCTGCATGTGCGGCAAAATGCTGGTGGCGCAATTCGTCGTCAGCGCGTTGTAGAACTCGGGTGTTTCCTTTAATTGATTGGCCGACTTCAAGTACGACAGCAGCAGGATTCGTGCGTTTCTCTGCGGAACTTTGGTGCGAAACACGTACACGTCCTCGTTTCGGAAATCGGTGCGCACCTTTAGCACATCCCGCTCGTCGGCGATCACGTATGTCAGCTCATACTGCCTGAAAAACCCTTGCACCGCGGAGTACGATTCACCTTTCTCCTTGCGCGTCTCGATGGAGATGGCCAGGTACTGATTGTCGTCGAACTCGAACGCCGCCATCGAATGAGCGATGGCTTTGCCGCTCCAGTAGGACAGGATGTAATCGACGGTCCGCAGCTTGCTGAGGTCGAAGGTCTTGTCGTAATAGCCCGGTGTACCTTCGTCTGCGGAGGTGTAGTGGAAATTACGGATATTGTGGATGGTGACGTGATCGCCGTCGATGTCGGCGTACGGAAGCACCGCGACGTCGGTCAGCCACTCGCGGTCGTTAGAGGGACGGATGGAGAAGAACCACCCCAGGACAACCACGAACAAACCCGCGAATGCGATCCAGCGCCCGTACCACGGCTTGCGCCAGAATAAGCATCCCACAAAAGCAATTGCAACCAGCAGAGCAAGAAAAACTCGCGGCGGCTTGCCCGACAGATCCGAATAGTACACAGCCAGCGTCGCCCACGCGGCCATGCAGAACAACGTCAGGCCTCGCAGGCCAAGCCAGATCCATCGCACGATGCGGCGGATCGGGCGCGGCTTCGGCGGCGATTCGGGCGCGGTTGCGGCAGGCGGGGGCGTGTCGGTCATTTCTGGTCCTTGTCGGACTCGCGCAGACCGTATTTATTGCTGATCTCCCAGACACCGGTCGACTGCACCCGCAGTGGCCGGCCGTCTCCCGGGTCGCGTCGATCGCGCACCGCCAGAATCAGGTCTGACAGCACCGCCGGGTCCGCGAATTCGTAATCGTGACTCGACGAATGTCCGCTCACGTTGCATTCGATCAGCTCCAGCGTCTCGAAGTCGGCGATCTTGCGGCGAACGTCAGGAGTGAAGCTGCTGGTGTTGAGCCGGCCCAGCCGGTTGCCGCCGAACAGCAGCGCCGACGCTTTGAGGGCCAGGTCGTTCGGAGAGAAGTAAATCACCATCCGGTTCGGGAGGGCGACCAGTTGCTCGGCCATGAATCGCTGAAGGAATACCTCGCCGTCCAAATCGGGGGACGCCAGGACCAGCGTCTGAAGCTTGTGAGTCTTGCGCAGATCTGAAGGCTCTCCGAGCAACTCGAGGCTCAGCTCGCGAATGGCGGTGGTGGCGACGTCGGTGCCGCGACTGTGGCCGATGATGTGCAGCCGTTCGACGGCTGGACAGTCGATGACCAGTCGCAGGATGCGCTTCAAGTGGTACACCGTAAATTCCCCCGACTCGCGGTCCTTGAAGTATGCAAATAGGCCGCTGCTCCCTGACGGCCACGTGTAGGCGATCGGAACGCCCACCCGTCCCATGAAGTGCCACAATTCGGCCGCTCGAAACACCGCGTCATCGAAGGTGTTGGCGAAACCGTGAACGTAAATGAAGACTTCCTTCGTCGGCGTCCGCGCCAGTCGTGCCTCTAATTCGTCGATAAACTGTTTGTTTTCGTCGGCGATCTGAGTGGTCGCGGCGGGTGGCATGATCAACTCGTGCCGGCGATAATCCATTTTTGGGAGAACCGACGGCATCGTTCCGATTTCACGGATCGCTGTCGTCTTCAATTCGTAGCTGGCCGAACGCTTGTCCGTCAGACTGTCGGCGACCAGCTGATCCCACGTTGGCTGTGGTGTGACCGACACCGTTGCCACGCCGAAAGAGATGGTGCGCGAGCGCTGGTGACCAAACCTTGGCCCAGTATCCGTCATTTTCGTGACCGCGCGGTCGGTGACATAGAGGATGGGCATGTCGGGCGTGCGCAGCTCAGGCGGAACCTGCGAAAACATGAACGAGCCATTCCCGCTGAGCAGGATATTCGGCGTGGTTGCAAGCGTGCGGCGTTCCTGACATCCCCCCGATGCGACCAGCATCACGAGCAAACCGGTACAGAAGATTCCGGCGCGTCGTTTCATGATGCCTGCCTCAGCTGTCTTGCTGCCCGCCGATACAGCCTTTAAGGATCCAATGTTCCGAACGGCAGGTCCGCGGGCATCGGCGCAGGACGAGTATAGCTTGCAACCGGTTGATAGACAGTTCCACGCCCGGAGCTGTCGAGGAAGCCTTGCATGATGTCCAGCACGGCGAAGGCTTGATCGCCATCGACCCTGAAGCGCCGCCCGGACTTGCTGGCGTAAGCCATGTCCGCAAGACCAACCGCGCGGCCGTAGCCTTTGACGAACTCGTGAGGCACGTCGGTCCAGTCCGCATCATCCGGTTTTCGCACGGCCACCGGTCCGTCGAAGCCGTTGGGATCGGGCACTTTCAGTGTCCCTTCGGTACCGTAAATTGTGATCGGATACTTGCCGTCGTAGGTGCCGAAGCGGGTGGCGAAGCTAGTCATGATCGTCCCGAGGCAGCCGTTTTCGAATTCGATCATGCCGCAGATGTGGTCCGGCGTTTCGACGGTGATTTTCTTTCCGTATTTCGGCCCTTTTTCGCCGCTCTGACGATTCTGATGTGTGATCGTCCGCTCGGGAATGGCAATCGTGGCGGCGCCGGTGATTTTCCTGGCGGGGCCGAGCAAATTCAGCAATGCCGTGATGTAGTAGGGCCCCATGTCGAGCATGGGCCCGCCGCCGACTTCGTAGTAGAACTCGGGATTTGGGTGCCACGTCTCCACGCCGCGGCTGAGCATGAACGCGGTGAACGCTACAGGCTTACCGATCGCGCCTGAATCCAGGACTTTTCGCGCGGTCTGAACGCCTGCCCCCAGCACCGTATCCGGCGCGCAGCCAACCAGCCGCTTCTTCGCCCGCGCTGCTTCGATGACCTTCTTCCCCTCCTCACGATTCACCCCGAGCGGCTTTTCCAGATAAACGTGCTTACCAGCTTCGATCGCCTGCAGCGACACCGCCGCGTGCGCCTTGGGGATCGTGAGATTCAGCACAATCGGGATCGACTCATCCTTCAAGAGCTGTTCGACCGAGCAGACCTTGGGAATGCCGAATTCGTCCGCGCGGCGTTTGGCCGCCTCGGGCAGCACGTCGGCGCAGGCGGCCATCTCCAGAATTGGGAAGTTTTTTGCGTGAGTGAAATACGCGCCGCTGATGGCGCCGCAACCGATGACTCCAACTCGAACTTTTTCCATGCCGCTCAATTTAGCCGCAGCGGTTGCCATTTCCAGTACGTCACACATCGCCAGAGCCACTCGAACGGGCCATAGCGGAATCGTGCCAGCCAGAGACTAGAGAAGACCAAGAGCAGGATCCAGATTCCAAAGACGACCCAAAGTTGCTGCACGCGCGAGACTTCGCCGAAGTATCCCAAGCCGTGGCCGTAGAAAATCAGGGTGCAGATGATCGTCTCGAGTAAGTAATTCGACAGCGCCATCCGCCCGACGTTCGAGAGAATCCGCAGCGGCGCGCGGCCGACGAAAGCCTGACACAACAGCATGACCGCACCGACGTATCCCAAGGCCACGAAGAGACTGCCCCAATAGTTGAACTGAATCCCCAGGAACATCAGGTAAAGCGGCTCGTAATCGTGGCGGATGAACCCGATCACGCCGCGAATGACCAGCGGATATCCCATCAAGACGGCCGCCACGATCAGCATGAGGTAAAACCGCCGCGAGCGCGTCGCGCTAAACACGCCCCATTTGAACAACGCCATGCCCGCCAGCATCAATCCGCCGGCGCGCCAGATGCCCCACTCCAGATTCAGCCAGGTTTGCGAATATCGCGCCACCGGCCAACGATTGCCGTTCTGCTGCCTCCACGATCCCTGGTAGTCTTCAATTTCCTGTTCGATGTCCTGTTCATCCGGTTCAAACGCGGCGGCGACTTCTTCGCGCTCGTGCTGCGTCCAGAAGGGTACGGACAGTCCATGAAAAATGGAGATCCCTGAACCGATTGCTATGACAATGCACCCGCAGATCAGCAGCGTCCTTGGCCGCCAGTTGCGACACCACACCAGCACCATGCCGCATATCGCGTAGAGAAAGAGGATGTCGCCGTACCAAAGCAAGTACGCATGCGCGACGCCGATGAGCATCAGTGCAACCATGCGGCGATAATGCGCCAAAATCCAAGGCCGACGCGCTGCCTTGGCGCGCTCGCCGCCGACCACCAGCCCGGCCCCGAACAGCATCGAAAAGATCGTCATGAACTTCTGGTCGGCGATGACATGAACGATGGCCCAGGTCCACCAGTTCGCCGGCGTCGGTTCGCCGGCGCACATCGGGTTGAAATAAGCCGCCCCGATCATCGAGAACGATTGGATGTTCATCAGGAGGATGCCGAGCACCGCGATGCCGCGGAGGACGTCGATGGAGCCGATGCGTTCGGATTGTTGAATCGGCGCCAATGGCGGTGGCGCTGGCTGCGTCGCCGCGGCTTGATCCAACTGGATTGGGCCCGAGTAAGACATGGTCTCCCACATCTGTATCGGCAACTTACTTAGGTTCTCTGCGTTCTGTGTCGAATTCACGGCCCGGTCATTCTTGCGCCGCACAGGCAGATGAACGACCTGAGTTGGTGCGGCCGCAAGCGCGACGGCGTGCGGACCTCGATGCTGCACCCGCAGCGCGGGCACGCGTAGCGGTCGCCCGATTTGGACTCGCTCGGTGAAGGCTCATCGATAGGCGCATCATCCGCATCGGTCACTTCCGCCTTTCGGTCCATCGCCAGGTTTGCCAGTTTGTCCGCCAGCTTGTTTTTGTCGCGCAAGTTGTGGTCGATGCGGGCTTCGTCGAATTGATGGAGCAGATGTTGCGCCTCGTCGTACAGCTCGCGCAAGTCAGCATTTTTCACGCGGTACTCGCCGCGCATCTGCTTGACGATCAGTTCGCTGTCGCCGCGAATCTGGATTTTCTTCGCGCCCAACTCTTTGGCTTTTTCCAATGCAAGAATAAGTGCTTTGTACTCTGCGACGTTGTTCGTGGCATGGCCAATGAACCGGCCGACTGTCACCAGAGGCGTGTTGTCCTTAGCGCGGATCACCACGCCGATTCCCGCCGGCCCGGGATTCCCCCGTGCCCCTCCGTCAAACTCAAGCGTTACGACTTCTTCCATATTTAAGCCTCTCCCCAACGCGGGCCCTCACCCCGACCCTCTCCCGGAGGGCGAGGGGGAAAGAGATCACCACCGATACGCATGCGGCCCGAAGTTCGCATCATACAATGGCACCGTCATCGACCCCGGCGGGCTGATCTCGTCGATTCTCTTCAGCTCCTCAGGTGTGAACTTCACCTCCAGCGCTTTGAGATTGTCCTCAAGCTGTTCCATCGTCCGCGGCCCGATGATCGGACTGGTGATGCCATCCCGCTGCATCACCCACGCGACGGCAAGCTGGCTGAGCGTGCATTCCTTACGTCGTGCCACCTCTGTCAAGCCATCGACGACGTCGAAAGCGCGTTGATTGCCCATGATCTTGGGCGCGCGGAAGTGCGTGCCGTCGGAGAATCGCCCGCCATCGGGTTGCTGACCTTCGCGCTTGTACTTGCCGCTAAGCAGCCCGCCGGTCAGCGGGCTCCAAGGAATGATGCCGATGCCGTACGTCTTGCACATCGGGATCAGCTCGCGCTCGATGCGGCGATCGTTCAAGCTGTACGGCGGCTGCTCGGTGACGAACCGGTTCAATCCGTATCGTTCTGACGCCCAGAGCGACTCGACCACCTGCCACGCCGCGAAAGTGCTCGTGCCGATGTAGCGCACCTTGCCGCTGCGCACCAGGTCATCCAGCGCGCGAAGCGTCTCGTCGATGGGGCACTCCGCCTGAGGCCGATGAATCTGGTATAGGTCGATCCAGTCGGTCTTGAGCCGTTTCAGCGAGGCATCGCACTGCTCGATGATCTGGCGACGGCTGTTGCCGGACTGATTGGGGTCCAGCGTGTCGCCCTTGTGCATGTTGCCGTGGACTTTCGTCGCCAGCACGATGTGATGACGATGGCCGTTGCGTCGCAGCGCTTCACCGGTAACGTCTTCGCTGCGGCCGTCGTTGTAGACGTTGGCGGTGTCGATGAAGTTAATGCCCGCGTCGATGGCGCGGTCGATGATTCTGGAGGAATCCTCCGGCGTGGTCCGCCCGCCGAACATCATGCACCCCAGACACAGCGGCGTGACGCGAATGCCCGTGCGTCCTAGAAATCGCATTTCCATTACAAGCTCCCTTTCAGGCGTGGAAGATATCGCATCTGTTGGACGCGGCAAAGCTGCATCACAGCATTGCGTGCATCCCTCCGCTGTCGGCAGCGAAGCCGAAGCGTTCATAGAACGCCGGCCGCGGAGTAAACAGACCCACGAATGCCCCCTTCGGCGCGATTTTTCGCAGCTCCGACATGGCTCGTTCCATCAGGGCCGAGCCGATCTTCTGGCCATGGTAGGGTTTTGCGACGATGACATCCCAGATCGTGTAATAGCGCCCGTCGCCACAGACTCGAAGCATGCCGACGGTTTGGTTGTCGCGCGTGTCGATGGCGACGATGCCAAAGAGTGTTTGTTGAAGCACGGTTGGCATCCAATCCGGCTCGATGTTCCAGCCGACCGACCGCCGCAGATTTGTATATTCATCGACGGTAGCGACTCGCTTTTCCAACCGAATGTGCGCTGATAATGAATCTGTCGCGGTCTTGGGACGATCATAGGTGAGTGCCCCGGCGAAGTTCAGGTGATAACCGTTGAGGTCTCGTACGCAGTACTCCCGCACGCCCCAAGGCTTGTTTTCGATGTCGCGCACCATCTCGGCGCCCGCCGACTTGTGACGTTCATAAAGACGCTGAACGTCATCGACGAAAAAGTAATGCCCATGCCCTTCGATCTTGGCGGCCAGATCGGGACTCTTGTGAAACATGACCTGAAGCCGCCCCCATCCGACGCCGGCGTGGACGGGCGGATCACCCCAGAGCCACTCGGATTCGAACCCCAGCACATTGCGGTAAAATGCGACCGTTTCCCGAATGTCCGAGACAGCGAAGACGGCTTCGGACCGGGTCAGACGGATGGGATTTGGTGTCGTTGGCGTGCTCATGATTGTTGCGCCTTTCTTTCGCTCATTCGCTGCTCAAGAAATTCGGCGACCGCGAGGCAACCTGCCCGGTTGAACATCTTCAGGGCGACCCGCGCCCAATGGGCAGGCGTGGTGCGATGCTCAGAATCAATCGCATCCAAATCGGCGCCGTGCTGCACCAGCAGTTGCACCATTTCAAAGTTGCCCGCGAACGCGGCGGTGTGCAGAGGTGTTGCCATGGACCCACGCAGCGTGCGGGCGTTTACGTCTGCACCTTTAGACAGCAGCCAGCGAACGACCGCAAGCTGACCGGGGTTGACAGCTTCGTGGAGCACCTCGGGATCGCGCACGATCTGCGGATTCTCCGCGACGGCGTTGCGAAGCGCTTTGAGATTGCCAATTCGCGCCAGGATTTGCGGCGTGACTTGCGCTCCGTGATCGGCCAGCAGTTGAACCACGGGTTTGGTGGCCACACCCAGGGCCGCAATCGCTTCCACGGCACTGCGTCCATACTTGTCCTTCGCGACCGGCGACACACCCGCGTCGAGAAGGAGCTTGGCAGCACGCCTGGTGCGGGCAAAGTGAAGCGGCGTCGCGTCGTTGGCGACGGGTTGTTTCAGTGAATTGGAATCGCTTTGAAGAATTGAGTTGACCTTCTTATCGTCGCCGAACATCAGAGCTTCGACCAATCCGACCTTCGCCCCTCTGCGCAACAGCTCGTCGCGCATAGCGTCGCGTTTCCAATGGGCGGTGAGCATCAGCGGCGACCAGCGGTCGTAGGCGTCGTTGTCGCCGTTGACATCGGCGCCGGCGTGGAGCACTTTCATGAAGACGTCCGGGTCTGCCGACTCGATGGCCACGTGCAGCGGCTGCGGATTGCCTCCCCAGTTGGGATGCGGCCCGCTGTGATTCACGATGTGCGGCGCCAGTCGAAGCAGCGAACGAACTTTCGCGGCGTCGTGGTCTGCGATGGCGCGAAGCACGTTGCGCAGCATTGTCACGTCATCTTGGAGCGGCTTGGCGCCGGCGGCCACGAGCAATTTTCGCACGCGTTCCGTGCGGGCATGGGAGATTGGCGGCGTTTTCGTGTACGGATGAACTCGATTCAGTGAACCCGGATCGGCCGCGATAAGTTGCTCGATGAGATCCACGCGATCCATCATGACCGCATCGTGAAGCGATGGCCGCGCGCCAGCGGCCAATAACTCGTCGGCGATGTCGAAAGCATTGTGACGGGCGGCGTCGAACAGCGGCGTGGTGCCGTTGCCGCTTGTCACATTCGGATTAGCACCGGCAGACAAAAGGAGTTGAACCGCTGATACCCGATCTCGCCCACTGAACGCCGCCAGGTGCAGCGGCGTGCACGGCCCGATGTTTCCCGGGTCCGCCCGTGCTTCCAAATTCGGGCGAAACGACAGGAGGAATTTCAACACATCGAGATGCCCGCGCGTCAGCGGACGAAAATCGGCATTCACAACCGCATGTAGCGCGGTTCGACCATTCTCATCCGCGGCGTTAAGCAAATTCGGGTCAGACTTCAACACGTCTCGAGCGGTCGCGAGCTTGCCTTCACTTGCTGCGGTAAGCAATCGCGCCAGAGGACTGATCGCCGAATCGATTTCAGTCCTGAGCTTTCGCCAACTCGAAAATCCGTGCTCGCGCGCGACCGCCAGCTGCGCGCCGGCCAGCTTAGCGCGCGGATCACGCGCGCGAAGCTTATCGAGCTTTTTCTTGGCGGCCTTGCGATACCAGTCGAGATTGGGACGGTCGGGCAGCCTGGCTGCTTCGGACATGAGACACCTTCCTTCTGGTTCGCCGGCGTCCGCGGTCTCGGGCAGAAAGAAGGCTATGTAAATTTCGACAGCAGGCGGGAAAATCCCTTCACGCGGACCGTGGGTTGCCTGATCAACCGCGGGCGAGTGTAATCGTGAGGAATCGAGAACGCAACGATTACCAGATGAAATAGCCGGCACGCAACGCGTGCCGGAATCTCCCGCACACGAGATGGCTTGGTTGTCGAATCAGTCCGGGAGACGTTGTCTCCCGGCTATGGGCTGGTGATAATACTTCTCGGTGCCCGTCTACTTTTTAACCTTCAACGCCTACTTAAGTTGGCTCCCCGATCGGAAACGAGGATACGTTAGACGCAAGAAGGGCGTTCTTCCTCCAGACCCAGAAATGGCGGCAAAATATCGAAGAAATGCAAAAGAGTCGCCGGTGACTTTCGACGTGAACGTTCAGCGAGTCATGATCGATGAGCTGCTGGTTGCATCCGGTTTCCAGAAGTTTCGGCTCCACGCAGTTGGTTCGGACGAATCTCATCTGCATGTGCTGTCAAGCTGGCGGGATGACCGTATAGGCGATCAACTGCAACGCAGCATTCGCAGTTCTCTGAGCAGGCGGTTGAACAAAGAGTTCGGCAAGCGTACTTGGTTTGTGGAAAATTCGAGCCATCGACGCGTCAAGACCCGGGATCATTTCGACCATCTGGTGCAGACCTATATCCCCGATCATCCGGGTTGGAAGTGGGACCCAAAGAAGGGAACGTACCTGTGAGGTTAGGGACGTAGCCGGCACGCAACGCGCGCCGGAACCTTCGGAAAACCCGAGATCTCCATTATCGAAAGCGTCCGGGGGGCGTTGCCCCCCGGCTATCGCGCGAATCACCGTTGCGCGCCCGATTGCGTCATCAACTCGATCACCCGCGCGTGATTCGCGCGCTGATACCCGCAGTTCGTGGAACCATGAGTCGCCCAACCCAGCGGTGTGCCGTTGTGCTTCGAGTCGCGCGCATCCAGGTCGATACGATTTCGATGCTCGCGCAGGAGCAGTTCGACGATCTCGGCGTTGCCGACCCAACACGCGACGTGCAGCAGCGTGCCGCTGTCCATGCCGCGGGCCATCGGGTCGAAGCCGAGCTTCAGCATCAACTTCACGGCCTCGGTGCGGCCGTAGAACATGCTGTAGGGCATTAGCGAATGTTCGTGCCGTGTGAGCGATTCGACCAGGCCGGGATATGCCGCGAGTTCAGCGCGGGCGGCGGGCTCGTCGGCGCTGGCGCACGCGACGAGGAAGCGGGTCTTGGCGTCGCTGCGGCGAAGCAGCAGTTCGCGCGTGGGATGATGCCCAAATTGCCTGGCCACCTCGTGCGGCGACAGCAGCCAGCCCAGGCTCCAGCAGTAGATGTTGAACGGCGGGACTGGCGGATAGCCGGGCGCGTTGATCAGGGCGGTGAGACATGAAGCGTCCGCGTCGATGAGGCGATTGGCGAGTGCGTCGTCGCCAAGACGGGCGGCCATGAAAATGTCAGCCGTCGCGCCCCGGGCCAGAAGGTGCCGGCAAATCTCGGGTCGCTCTTTCAACGCATACTGCGCTGCTGTGGAAAAATGATCGTCGCAACGCGCGTCGATATCGGCGCCGCGCTCCAACAGGAGATCGGCGATTTCAGTTGTCTTGGCGAAATGCAGCGGTCGCTGCCCGTCGCCGCCTTTTTCGTGGACGATGCTTGGATCGGCGTCGAGCAACTTTCGCAGCTCATCGATCCAGCCAAGACGCGCCGCGGCGTGTGGTGTCAGCTTGGCGCCGCGTGCGATCAGATCTCGGGTGTGATCCTCGGTGGAGTCATCCAGAACTGAGAACGGCCCGTTCTGCCAATCGCTTCGCAGGTTGATGTCGGCGCCAAATTCGATCAGCACATCCATCAGCGCAGGATTGTTGCTCGCTCCGTGTACTGCGCGACGACCGAACGCAAGGATCGGATCGTTGACCCGCCGGCGGAGCGACTCGCGGCCGTTCAGAAGCTGGCGCGTCCGATGAATGTCCTGCTTTTCGATCGCTTCGCGGAAGAGGTTCCATTCAATCTCTTCAATCTTCTCGACCAGCGCTCGCCAACTGGGCAATCCATACTCGCGCGCAACTACGAGTTGTGCATCGTGAAGTGCGACGTTCTCCAGTGATGGAGGAGCATTCTTAAAATCCGGATGATGCGCCGCGAAGCGTTTAAGCGATTCAGCATCGCCCGCGCGCAGTGCCGCCAGCAATTCCTTGGCCTGCTTGCGATCGAACTCGAGGGACGGATCGGGAGGAAGAACACGTGTCATGACGACTCCTTCAAAACGTGCCCCGTGTCCGCGAATTGGGGCGATGAAGGGGTCGGCAAGACCGCCTGGATGTTTTGGACTGTGACAGGTGGGACCATCCCTTCACGCGGACCGTCGGCTGCCTGATCAGCCGGACCAAGTGTATACGAATTCTCTTGATGGTCGCAACTGCGAATGCTATGTTTCCCTTTACGCGCATCCGGGCGCGTCCCGTCCGCGGAAAGGGCTTTGCCCACCGTTTTCGTCAAACTGACATAGACCTCTTTTCTGCCTGAATCAGCGGACGGCAGGCCCTTGTTGAAAGGAGGTCGGCAATGTCCGATCCACACCCGGCGGCGACTGGTCCGCCTGTCCGTTCGCAACTTCATCCTTCGAATCTCAACTTTTTGCGCAAGCAGGCCAAGGTGTTGCTGCGCGCCTACCACGCCGGCGATCCGGTGGCCGCTGTGCGGATCGGCGCGGCGTGCCCGCACCTGCGCGGCAAATGGGACGGCGTGCCACGCGACAACGTCGGCCTGGTCGAAGCGCAATTTACACTGGCGCGCGAACTGGGCTACAAAAGCTGGCCGAAGCTCAAGGCCAATCTGCAACGTCGCACTAGCCCGTCGCCGCAATCCATAACTTCCACTGACTCATCTGGAGATGAAACCGTGACCACACAAACTCAATCGAACCTGGGACTCTCCGCCATCGATCAGATCAACTTTTCCTGCACGGACCTTGCTGAAGCACAGAAATTCTACTGCGACGTGCTTGGCCTGCGCTATGCCGGCGAAGTGCCGGGTATGGCCAAATTCTTCGACTGCAACGGGGTGAACATCATCATGTTCCAGAATGAAAAGCCCTCGCCCAATTCCGTCGTTTATTTCCGAGTGGCCGGTGAGCCTGGTCGCATCGCGGAAAAGGTCGAGCAATTGCGGTCGCTGGGCGCGAAAGTCGAGCAGGATGCGCATTGCATCAACCAGAACTGGCATGGCTATGCGGTGTGGCTGGCCTTTTTCCGCGATCCGTTCGGGAACATGCTCGCGCTCAAGAGCGATGTGCCCGTCGGACGCTAACCGGCGCGGCATCCGGGATTTTACCTACTGCGTTTCAGACCGATCCTCACCGACCGGCCGCGCGCCCCCGTCTTACACTTCGATAGTGAGAAAGGAGATTTCTATGTTGAGCGTTCAAGATGGCCAATGCGGAATGTGTTTACACTTCGGCGAGCATCACAATCAGGAACCGCAGCTTGTGCAGATTCGCATGACGCACGAGGCGCCGGAGGACGTCGTCGAAAAGTGCGAGCACCCGAACAACGCACGCCTGCACTTGAAAGTTACCCCAACGAGCGGCTGTGACGGCTTCGAGCCGGCAAGGCCCAATTGAGAAAGGATTACTGAACGCCAAGACGCCGAGACGCAAAGGACAAAAGGACCAGAGAATTTGGTTATCTCGTCTTTCTGTTCTTGGCTTCTTGGCGTCTTGGCGTTCAACCATTTTTTGCTTGTGAGGATCGGGCGTCGCGGATAGATTGAATCCGCGCGCTTCGGGGCGCGTCCCGTCCGCGGGAAGGGTCCAACCCACCCCCTCGCTTGTAAAAACATTCGAACCACTTTCCTGCCCGAACCAGCGGACGCCGGGCAGATGGAAAGGGTTCATCATGTCCACCTCACAACCTCGCAAGAGGCTCCCCGTTAATCCGTCGATCGAGCATCTGAAAAAGCAAGCCAGGCGAATCGCCGCGCGCCAGCCGTCGATGCAACTTGCCGATGCGCAACACCAGCTCGCCCGCGAGTACGGGTGCAGGAACTGGGCGGAACTGGCGCACGTCGTCGAAACCATGTCCCGCGGTGCAACCGAGCAAACCCCGAAGAACGATTTCGAGCCGCTTCCGGCGGCTGCGAATCGCAACGATATCGATGGGGTTCGGCGTATCCTGACCGACGGCCCATTCACTCAGCATGACCTGGACCTGGCGCTGGCTCGCGCCGTGATCGGGTTCAAACAGCGGCACGAGATCGCCGAGCTGCTCCTCGAACATGGCGCCGATCCGAATGGTCAGTACGGTTCGAACTACGGCCCGATTGTGCTCGCGAATGGAGAGTGCGTCGATCCGGATGGGTTGCAATTCCTGATCGACAACGGCGCTGATGTGAAGTTTGGGGACATCGATACCAAGTACGGTCAGACCAGTCCGATGGTCTCGATCCTCGGAACGTACTATCGCGGGCGAAATGAGGACAAACACCGGTACATCGAAATTCTTTTGAAGCATGGAGTACGGGTTCCCGATGACGTGCCGCCGGAGTTCATGATGATCCATCGCGGTCATGTGGCGGAGCTGATTGCGGCGCTGGACCGTGACCCAGCGCTGCTGAGGCGGCGATACACGGCGAACCGGGAACGGTTTAACTCCTCGCATGAAATCGCCACGCTACTGCACGCGGCCGTTGAATTCGGGGAACTCGAATGCGTGGATCTGTTGATTGCGCGCGGAGCAGACCTGAACGCGCGTGCCGATTTCGTCGATGGCATCGGCGGACATACACCCATCTTTCAGGTTGTCGCGAGCTGTGGGCAGGGAAATCGTTATGTGCTGGAGCATCTGAGTAAGCGCTACGGGCCACGAATCGATATGACGGTTCGCGCCACGATCCGCACGGTGGATGACGTCGTCTATCGCGACGTGACCCCGCTGGAATTCGCCGAGGCTTGCTTCACCGAGGACACACCTACCTACCGGCGTGCCAGCCAGCGCGAACTGGACATCCTGCGCGCGCTGACGCTGCGGCAGGCGGTCCGACAGAACGATCTGGAGGCCGTGCGGAACCTGATCGATCGCGGCGCCGATCCGAATCGGCGGCTGGATGGCGGAACAACCACGCTGCATCTGGCGGTTGCAGCCGGCTCGGTGGCAATGGTCGAGTTGCTTCAATCGCGCGGGGCACTGGCGTGGATCGAGGACCAGTCAGGGCAAAAACCGATCGATCACGTGCGCACCAACACTGAACTTGACGAGGCCACGCGCCAGCGTATGACCGAGCTGCTCGATCTCCCCAAGGGCGGCGATCCGAATTTTCGCGACGCCATCGCTGCTATCGATGCCGGAAATTTACCGAAGCTGCGGGAATTGCTGCGGAAGCATCCGTATTTGGCCACGATGCATAGCGGCGACTCGGGCTCGTTCGCCGGCGGATATTTCGCCAATCCTGCGCTGCTTTGGTATGTCGCGGAGAACCCGATTCGCAACGACACGCTCCCGGGCAACATCTGCGACCTCGCCGAGGCCATCATCGATGCGGGCGCAAACCGTGACGACATCACCTATACGACGGCGCTGGTGGCGTCAGGACGCGTGCCGCGGGAGTGCCGCCTGCAAATTCCGCTGATCGAAACCCTCGTACGTCGTGGCGGAGACCCCGGTGGGGCGCTAACGGCGGCGGTTCAGGAACATGAGCAGCAGGCGATTGAAGCGTTGTTGCGCCTCGGCGCCAAGCCCGACCTGGCGGCCGCGGCGGGGCTCGGCAGACTCGACGAGCTGCGCGAACACCTGGCCCGCGGCGATCAACAGGGGTCAGCAGTTTCGCCGGCATCATCGCATAAGACGTCAATGCAAGCCGCGATGTCTCTCGCCGCCCAGTACGGGCAGACTCAGGCCATGAAGATGCTGCTGGATCACGGCGTCGATCCGAATCTGCCGCTGGGCCTGGCCGCGACTCCTTTGCACCAGGCCGCGTGGCACGATCGCCGCGAGATCGTCGAACTGCTGTTGTCGCGCGGCGCTGATCCAACCGTACGCGACACTCGCTTTGACGCAACTCCTGCGGGGTGGGCTGCCCATAACGGCCACCCCGAGCTTGCCGAACTGCTTCGTGCCGCGGAGGTGCGCCGGCAAGGGTGAAGAAAAACCGACTTGAATCTGCGGTCAAGGATCGGATATGCTGCTCGTTGGCCCACCGAGGGGCCGACGGTCCGCGTAAAGGGCTTAGCCCGCTCGATTGTGTCGTCTACAACTTAACCTGACTTCCCGCCCGAGATTCGCGGACACCGGGCAAAAAAGGAAGAAAGGTTCCCATGGCTGACAAACAATCCCCGTCCGCGCACGCCTCGCGCCGTCTCCCCGCGCGGCCGAACCTCGAACATCTCAAGAATGAAGCCAAGAAACATCTGAAACTGGTTCGAAAGACCAATCCATCGACCAAACTGACCGGCGCGCAGCTCGCCATCGCGCGTGCTTATGGATTTTCGAGCTGGCGAGCGCTCAAAGCGCATGTTGAGCAACCGCGCGACGTTGATGTTGACATCGAAAAACTGGTGAAGTCGATGCAGCGTGCCTGGGCCGAGAGCATCGCCATCATCGAACGACGCACGCGTGACGGTGCCGCCGGGCCGCGATGGGTTTCTGTAAATCTGCGCTCGCCGACGCTGACCGAGCGACAGGCCGATGAGAAGATCATCGCGCGCGGGGCGATCGCACAATATCGCATGACGTCGATCTGGCACGTCGGTAGATCGGGCCAGGCCCCCACTCGCGCGCTGGAATTGCTTGACACGTCGCAGAGCAATGCCGAATCGTGGCAGGCAATCGACTGGCGACCAACGCATGCCAAGCCAACCTGGAAAGCGAATCGCTTCGACGACCTTGCCGACGCGATCGCGCACATCAGACAGCTTGACCGCCCTGAGGAGTACCGCGTGATCACCGTACGGCGCATGCTTTGGCCGAAGATGAAAGCGGGCAAGCTCCGCGTTATCAAAAAACATTTTAGCGGCGCCGCCGAGCCAGCATCGTCTGACCCGTTTGTGCAGTCTCTGCCGGAGCATCGCAAGTCGCACAAGATCGTGCAGTGGAAGCCGCTGATGGACGCAGCCTTCGCTGGCGACGTCAATCGCGCACGCAAGCTACTGGATGACGGGGCTGATCCCAATGTGATCAGCACCACCCCGCATCGATATCGGCCATTGCATCGCGCCATCGAGCATAAGAAGACGATGCCCAAGCACACGGGTCACGAGGCAGTCGTCAAGCTGCTTCTGGAGCGCGGTGCGGACCCGAAACTGCGCGCGACCTACGGCAAGGTCACCGCGCTTGCGCTGGCCGCAACCGGGGAGACGCGCTTTGTCCCTCTTCTGCGCGGTCATTTCGAACCCCTGAATATTTTCCACGCCGCGGTCCTGGCGGATGAGAAACGCGTCGAGCAGCTGCTGCGGAGTGATCCCGCGCTGGCCAAGGCACGCGACCAGAACCAGTGGACCGCCCTGCACTACACCGCGGCCTCACACATGTATCGAAATAACTCAACGCTACTTAAGTCCCTGGAAAAGATTTGTCGGATGCTTCTGGATGCCGGCGCGGACGTAACCGCCGCGTACAACTTCAACGACGAGTGGCCGCTGCGGCCGCTGTATTTCGCCTGCGGGTGGTCCAACAACCCCGCCGTTGCGAAGGTGCTCCTCGACGCGGGCGCGGATCCCTGCGACAACGAAAGCGTCTATCACGCCTCCGATGAGGGTCACCAGGAGTGTCTGGACCTGATCGAGAAGTACGTCGATCCGAAGAAGCTGGCGAGGGAAGCGTCCATGTGCCTGGCGACGCAAATGCACTGGCGGCGAACGACGGGCATGAAGTGGCTGCTGGCGCATGGGGCGGATCCGAATGTGCCACGTGGCACAAAGGGAAATACCGCGCTTCATGAAGCGGTGAGTAACGGGCTTAGCGAGAAGGTTGTGCAGGCCCTGCTGGATCACGGCGCGCGGGCGGATTTGAAAAACAAGGAAGGCAAGACGGCGCTGCAGATGGCGCGGGAGTCAAGAAAGACTGCAATGATCAAGCTCCTGAATTGATCTTTGATATTCGAATCGGCGTGAGAATGTGAACGGCGTAGAGATGTCATCCTGAGCTGTACTCGCCGAAGGATCTCGACTTACCAGCGACTCTCGAAGTCCGAGATCCTTCGGCGAGTACGCCTCAGGATGACACGCCGTTTCAATCTGAGATTACGCAAGACCGCAACCGGTCGAATCAAGGTCCGCCTTCGTGGGCCGCGCTCGTGCTGGGGGTCTGGTCGGAACCGCTCGACAGCGTGGGCGATTGCTCGGTTGACTCAGCGTTTTCGGCGGGTTCGCCTGACTCTGCGGATTCGTCCTCGGAATTGACGGAGTTCATCACATCCACCGCGGCCTCGCCGCGTCGAGGCGCAGCACCCACCCCCGGCGCTTTTTTCGGCTTGCTGGGCTTTTTCTTATGCACCGCGGTTTCAGGCGGCAGGTCTTCAGGAATGTAGAGGATTCGCCGGCAGCTCGGGCAGAAGAACAGCTCGTCGCGCGAGTGCAGTTTGTTGTAAACGTCCACCACCAGCTCCATGTTGCAGGCGCCGCACATGTATTCTTCACGGCGGCGGTCGGGCTTGGTGATGGGACTGAGGGCTTCGCCTTCGTGATGCTCGGCGAGCCGTTCAAAGATGTCGCGCGCCTTGGGCGCGACGGCGGCGGCGGCTTGCTCGCGGCCGGGACGAAGCGAATCGATCTCGCCCTGGAGCGCGGCGAGCTTTCCGCCAATCTCCTGCTTCAGCGTCGCCAGCTTCGCGCGTTCGCCGTCGAGCTGCGCGGTCAGGTCCTTTACTTCGGCCTGTCCCTTCTCCACCTGCTCCATGAGCTTGATCAGCTCATCTTCGATCTTGCCTTTGTCCACCTTCTCGGTGTTGATCTCGACGAGGAAAGCCTGGTATTCCTTGTTGTTGTGGGCGTTTTGCTGCTGGGTGCGGAGTTTTTCGATGTGAGCGTCGCGGGTCTTAAGATCCAGCTCAACCTGCTTGGCGCTGGATTGGGACTCGATGAGGCGGGACTGGGCGAGCTTCTGCTTTTCAGCCAGCTCGTTGGCCCGGCGCTCCTGGACGCGAACGTCCTTGCTCGCCGCATCCAGCCGCTCCTGCGCTTCGCGCAACTTCCGATCAGCCTGAAAAAGTTTGACCAAGGCGATGTTGGTCGGGCCCATGAAAAAACACCTCGATTTCTTGGCTCCGAATCGACACCAGTACAACGCTGTCGGTGTCGAGTCCAGCCATTATGCGGATTTGTCGGCAGATGAAAAGGGGTTCCACCGCAGAGACGCAGAGAACGCGGAGAATCATCCAGAGATTTCACAGATTTAAGGGCTTCTATACAATTCTGGGGATCACTCTTTTGTTTTCTCTGCGATCTCCGCGTCTCTGCGGTGAATCTTCTGACGAAGTGTGGAAACAAAGTCGCCGAAGCGGTCGTCCCACGGATGTCGGCGCTCCGGTAAACCGGATATAGTTCTGACGCCCCGGCTGCCGCAGCACATCACGCCGGTACTTGAACTGGGGATCGTTCGCTTCGGCTGGTTCCCATCTTAACGCGCGCCTTCGGGCACGCAACGAAATTCTGCGCGCTTCAAGAAAAATTTTACGTGCGACCCGGGAAGTGCAGAAAAATTTTCGCCCTCTTGTCCGTTTCCATCTTGGACTGGCATTTCGTGGTGAGCCGAGCTACGGATTGCGTGTGGAACTGGATGACATCGACCTGTTGCGTATGTACCAGCAAGACGGCCAGGAGTCAGCGTTCTCAAAGCTGGTCGAACGACACGGCGGGTGGATTTTTGCCGCGGCGCGCCGGCGCTTAGGCAGCGACCACCTCGCCGACGACGCCACTCAAGCCGTGTTCGTCGTCTTAGCAAGCAAAGCAGCGGAACTGGTGGCCAGCAGACAGGGCTCGCTTTCGGCCTGGTTATTTCACGTCGTCCATTTTACTTGCGCTCGCTTACGACGGTCGCGCTCAAGAGAACGGTTGTTGGACGACGTGGCGCACGAGAGAACCCCAAAACAGCCCGATCGCCTGACGATTGATGAACCGCTGTTGCTGCTCATGGAGGAGAGCATCGCACAACTGGACGCGGTCGAACGAGAAATGATCGTGCGTCGATTCTATCAACGCCAAAGCTTTGCTCAGATCGGCGCGGCCATGGGTGTGAGTTCAGAGGCGGCGCGAAAACGGGTGACCCGCTCGCTCGCTCAGATCCGGCAGTTCATGGTCCGCGATGGGATCGACAACATTCCCGAGCGGCTCCTGGTCGAGGTGCGGGGACCAAGGCGCCGCGCCAAGTTTGCCACTGAACGTATCAACCGAAAGGTAAAGGAGACTCTGACCATGTCGCAGCAACCCGAACCTTCGCCGGGCGGACATCAGATGATCAGCGCCGAGTTTCTTGTCAGCGACGTCGAAGCCAACATGGATTTCTTTGAGAAACTTGGCTTTCCCCGGCGATTCATCGACAAGCCGGACTCCGCCGGACGGATTCCTCGCGCCAGCCTTACCGCTGGTCATATGGGCAAAATCTGGATTCGCCGCGCCGAGCCCTCCGAGATTCACCCTTCGCCGAGCATCAACGTGTTTTTCTGGATCAACGGCGGGCCGGATGGATTGATCGCTTTTCGAACGCAGCTGTCCGAACGCGGAGTCGAGGTGACGGCCATTATCGACGAGCACGGCCTGCCGAACTTCAATGTCACGACGCCCGATGGTTACACGATTGCGTTTTTCACGCAGTATGTTGCCCCGGGCACGCCGCCAGTTGTTCTGGTCCGTTAGCGCGGTCGGGTATGCATGAACAGGCGGTTACGGGATGTCGGCGGCGTCGGCGCTCAGCGTCGCATCGGCCGCGGGTTGCCGACGGATAGTTCGTCGGCCAGGACCGAGTCGCCGCCATTATTGCGCAGATCGTCGAAGCGTTTGTCAGCCACGAGCAAGTCTCGTCCGGCCTCGCCGCGCAGCACGTTCACGCCGCCGCCTCCGGAAAGATAATCCTTGCCGTCGCCGCCGAACAGACGGTCATGTCCACCTTCTCCGTAGACGGTATCGCCGCCATCGTTGGCGTTGATCCAGTCATTCCCTTCCCCACCGTAAATCCGCTCATCTCGATCCGACCCGTGAATGGTATCGTTGCCTTCACTTCCGTAAATACGAATGTCGAGAGCGCGTAGTTCATCGGCCAGCCGCAGCACGATGCGATCATCGCCGCCCAGTCCGTCGATGCGCAGCGCCGTGATCTGATCGGTCAGAACCGTGCTGATCGTCTCGTTGAGCTGAATCTCCAGCGCAGCGGAGTCGCCGGGGATGGATCGGATCGACAGTAAATCATCCTGAGAGGTTCCGACGACGCTCAGGGAAATGACGTTGTTGATCTTCCAGGGGAATTTCTTTCGCGTGATCGAATTCTCGCCTTCGCCGCCGTCGATGGTTCCCGAGCCTACAATCGTGTCATTGCCCTGTCCGCCCGAGAGATAGTCTTCATTGCCGCCGCCGGTGATCACGTCGTCGCCGGGTCCGCCGATCAGGGTCTCGCTGTGGCTCGTGCCGGTCAGCGTGTCGTTGAAAATCGTGCCGGTGACCATTTCGATGTCGGAATGGACGTTGTCGCCGCCAAGCGGCCCGTCGCCGGCCAGGTCGTCGAGCGAAACAGAAATCGGGCCGGTTGTGGTAAAGATCGCGTAAGAGACGGAATCGATCCCGTCGCCGCCGAAGAAGTTGCGGTTGGAAAGAATTCGCAGCGAAACCAAAGCATCGTTGCCACCGTCGCCAAAATAGAACGCATCGCCGCCTGAGCCGCCGAACGCGGCGCGGTCGATGCTGATCGTGTCATTCCCCGCGCCTCCGTGCACGGTCGGCGCGGCGATCGCGCCGCCGAGGTTGTCGAAATGGCTCAGTTCATCGTCGCCGCTGAGTCCGTCGATGGTGATCGATGAGATCGCGGAGGTATCGAACGACTGTTCCTCCCCGTTGATGATGACAGTGGTGGCGGTGCTGACGGCATCGACGGAAATCTCATCGGCGCCGTCGGTGCCGACGACCGCGAGCACTCCGTTGTTAAGCGTAACTGAGAGCAGACGGCGTGACTCAAACGCTTCGACATGGGTGTAAACCTGCACGTTGCCTCCACTGCAAGAGCAGCGAATGAATAGAGAACCAAGCCGAGGGGTGTATCGGGAGAGATGCTGTAATTTATGCAAAAATGACGGGGCTGGTCCGGTAACGCGCGGCCTTTGCAGGTGGGCATCGTCCACCTTCGTGGCGTGGTGGGCGGTGCCCACCCTACGAGACGGAATTTACAATTGTGTCTTCGCGATTGCCGCGCAGATCATCGAGCAGCTTGTTGGCGAAGATGCGATCGATGCCGTCGTCACCACGAATGAGGTTTTTGCCCACCCCGGCGACCAGATAATCCTGTGCGTCGCCACCGAAAATCGAATCGTTGCCGCCTTCGCCGTACAGGATGTCGGCGCCCGCGTCGGCGAGGATGGAATCCGCCCCCGCGCCGCCGTAAATGCGATCGGCGCCGGAGCCGCCGAGAATCGTGTCGTCGCCTGCCGTACCGCGAATCGTATCACTTCCCGCGCCGCCTTCGATCCGAACGTCGATGCCGAGATCGCCAATCGAGCTGTCGAACTGCACCGAGTCGTTTCCGGCGTCGGTGGTCACGACAATCGATGAGATGTCCCTCAGGTGAAAAGCCCGAACCCTGCCGTTGTAGCTGACCCTGAGCTTGTTGGGGTTTGAGGCAAAGCGAGACACGACGACGCTGTCGGCATTGAGTGTGCCGGTGATCCGGAGCGCCCCGTTGGCGAGCTTCGGCGGTGACTGCGGCGAATAGACGAACTCGATTGGCGGGATCGGATCAGCCCGATTGTCCGCAGCATCAGCGATGGCGTCATACGTGTCCATCCGGTACCGCGCCTTAGTCCATTGAAACTCGCTCTGAGTCCTGATTCCAAGAATGATTGTAGTACGGGGCTCTCCTATCGCATTGTCAATCCGCACGGGAACTACTTCCTGGCTGTCGAGATTTGTTACGGCCTGTGCAAGATACATATACCTCGCGGGTTCGTTCACGCGCAAGGTGAGTTGAACGACCGCGGGATCGTGAATCGTGATCTGGGCGCTGTGTACGACGGGTTTGACAGTGTCTACGACTAGTGTAATCGGCTCGCTGCGCGCTGAGCGAGTGCCGTCCCAGGCGATCGCCTCCGCCGTGAGGACATACGTCCCGTTCGGGAGGGCAATTCGCACCTTGGAATCCGGACCATTGGGCTGCGTCGCCCCACGCTCGGTGCCGTTCACAAACAGCACGGCGTTGACCGCATCCAGGCCCGCGCCAATTGTTATGTCCGGCAGCGTGCTGTTTACATAAAAGGTGGGCGCAGTGTTCTGGAAGACCGCGCCGACTCTGATCGTCGGAACACCGATCGGCTGCGCGTTGATGTCTTTCAGGAGTTGCGGCTCGTCGGCGGGATCTAGCGACCACAGTTCAACCCCGTGCACTCCGTCGTTGGCCTGAAAGCAGTACCGTTCACCAACGGCGCTGAGGCCGGAGACGATACGTAGCCGATCGTCGGACCGATGAACCAGAACAGTCCCGGACTCCGTGCCGTCAGTCCGCCAAAGCTCGCCTTCCAGGCCCGTGGCAGTGGGAAATCGGCCAAAGTTCTGGCCCCCCGCGATGACGAAGTAGCCGATCCCATTGATATCTGTGACCGGGCCGATCGACAGCTCGGGGTTAACGGCAAGGTCCTTGATCTTGATCGTCCCAGCATCGGTGCCGTCGCTCTTTCCAGCACAGTGGGATCCGAAGCTTGGAATTCACGTGACTTGAAGTCGCGGCCGCACTGACCCTATAGTGAGTCGTATTAATTTAAATCATACCAACATGGTCAAATAAAACGAAAGGCTCAGTCGAAAGACTGGGCCTTTCGTTTTAATCTGATCGGCACGTAAGAGGTTCCAACTTTCACCATAATGAAATAAGATCACTACCGGGCGTATTTTTTGAGTTATCGAGATTTTCAGGAGCTAAGGAAGCTAAAATGGAGAAAAAAATCACTGGATATACCACCGTTGATATATCCCAATGGCATCGTAAAGAACATTTTGAGGCATTTCAGTCAGTTGCTCAATGTACCTATAACCAGACCGTTCAGCTGGATATTACGGCCTTTTTAAAGACCGTAAAGAAAAATAAGCACAAGTTTTATCCGGCCTTTATTCACATTCTTGCCCGCCTGATGAATGCTCATCCGGAATTTCGTATGGCAATGAAAGACGGTGAGCTGGTGATATGGGATAGTGTTCACCCTTGTTACACCGTTTTCCATGAGCAAACTGAAACGTTTTCATCGCTCTGGAGTGAATACCACGACGATTTCCGGCAGTTTCTACACATATATTCGCAAGATGTGGCGTGTTACGGTGAAAACCTGGCCTATTTCCCTAAAGGGTTTATTGAGAATATGTTTTTCGTCTCAGCCAATCCCTGGGTGAGTTTCACCAGTTTTGATTTAAACGTGGCCAATATGGACAACTTCTTCGCCCCCGTTTTCACCATGGGCAAATATTATACGCAAGGCGACAAGGTGCTGATGCCGCTGGCGATTCAGGTTCATCATGCCGTTTGTGATGGCTTCCATGTCGGCAGAATGCTTAATGAATTACAACAGTACTGCGATGAGTGGCAGGGCGGGGCGTAACCTAGGTGACAGAAGTTAAAAGCCTCCGGTCGGAGGCTTTTGACTTTCTGCTAGATCGGCCGCATCGAATATAACTTCGTATAATGTATGCTATACGAAGTTATTAGCGATGAGCTCGGACTTCCATTGTTCATTCCACGGACAAAAACAGAGGGGAAAG
>JADMIO011545323.1_pt1 | contig 73212 bp, 52 predicted proteins | sample 8958161 | NCBI WGS metagenome assembly JADMIO01 (sample SAMN16585339, study PRJNA669376) | soil metagenome | isolation source: Crop rotation soil | place: USA: Cullars Rotation, Alabama | collected 2011 | reverse complement strand
GCGACTTCAAGTCACGTGAATTCCAAGCTTCGGATCCCACTGTGCTGGAAAGCCTTGGTGATTTTGAGCGATTGCAAGATCGGCACACCAGACGTGATCAGCGTACCGAGCGTACGCGCAAAACGCGCGACCGCGACTTTCGTCACCAAATCGCCGACGAGCGGAATCTTGAGCACCACGCGGTCCATGATGCGTTTGGTGAGTTTTATCTTGCCGAGAATCTTGATGACGTTCAGCGTCGTGGTAACCGACAACACCACGATCCACCATTTGAAACGGCAGAAGTCCCCTACCGCGATGAGGATGAGCGTCATGGCGGGGAGTTTTGCGCCGAAGTCTTTGAACACGGTGGCGAACTCGGGAACGATGTAGGTCAACAGGAACCACACGATGCCCGTGGCGATCAACAACACCGCGATCGGGTAGATCATGGCGGCCTTGACCTTGCGCTTCAGCGCCTGGCGGCGTTCCATGAAAATCGCGAGGCGTTGCAGCACGACTTCGAGCATACCGCCGACCTCGCCCGCGCGGACCATGTTAACGTACAGGCGATCGAAGTGTTTCGGGTGTTTGGCGAGCGCGTCGGAAAATGTCGAGCCGCCCTGAATGTCGGCGGTGATCTCGCGCAAAATGTCTTTCAATTTGGACGCTTTCTGTTGCGCGATCAGGATGTTGAGGCTGCGCAGCAGAGGCAGACCCGCGTCGATCAGCGTGGACAACTGCCGCGTCATGACGACGAGCTGCTTGACCTTCACGCCGCCGATGTAAAACTCGCTGACACCCTTCTTGGTTTTGCGCGCGCGTTTTTCGTCGGCCTTGCTGGCTTCGCGTACAACGGTCGGGAACAGGCCGAGGTTCTTGACGTCGTTGATCGCAAGCGCCTGCGATTCGGAGTCAATAACGCCGAACACTTCCTTTCCGTCGCGGTTCATCGCTTTGTACGCGAACTTCATCGGTCTTTCTCCTTCTCGAGGTGCCTAGTCGTCAAACTTGTCCGTATGGGCCAGGATTTCGTCTGTTGTCGTTATTCCTTTGAGGCATTTGATGATGCCTTCCTCGCGCAACGTGCGCATGCCCTGCTTGCGGCGCGCGTATTTGCGAATCTCGTAAGCGAGGGCCTTGTTGTTGATCATGTCGCACAGCGGCTCGTCGACGACCAGCAATTCGAACAGGCCCACGCGCCCCATGTAACCGATGTAATCGCACGCGGGGCAACCGTCCGCTTTCCAGAATTTGAGGTTCGCGGCGCTGCGATAGTCTTCGGGAAGGCCCAGCAGTTCCATCTCTTCGAGTTCAGGCTTGTACGATTTGCGGCAGTGACGGCACACGACGCGAACGAGGCGTTGCGCAAGCACCGCCGTGAGCGATGACGTGATCAGGAACGGCTCGAGATCCATGTCGAGCAGGCGCGTGATGGTTTCGGCGGCGCTGTTGGTGTGCAGCGTGCTCAACACCAGGTGTCCCGTCAGCGATGCTTCGACGGCAATCTGCGCGGTCTCGAGGTCGCGAATTTCACCGACCATCACGATATCGGGGTCTTGGCGCAGAATGGAGCGAAGGCACGCGGCAAACGTGAGACCGACTTCTTCACGCACCTGCACCTGGACCACGCGATCGAGTTTCAATTCGACCGGGTCCTCGGTGGTGATGATCTTGACCGCGACTTCGTTGAGTTCGTTCAGACACGCGTACAGCGTCGTGGTTTTACCCGAACCGGTCGGGCCCGTCACGAGGAAAATTCCGTTGGGCCGGCTGATGCAGTTCTTGATGGCTTTGAGTTGGTTCGGTTCGAAACCCAACTTTTCGACATCGACCTTGACCGTAGTGCGGTCGAGAATACGCATGACCACGCTTTCGCCGAAGAGCGTCGGCAAGGTAGAGACGCGGATATCGATTTCGGAATCGCCGATCTTCAATTCGATGCGCGCGTCCTGCGGAAGGCGGCGTTCGCCGATGTCCATGCTGCACATGATTTTCACGCGGCAGGTGAGCGCAATCGCCAACGCCTTCGGCGGACTGGTAATTTCATGCAGCACACCGTCAATGCGGATGCGGATGCGGAAATCTTCTTCGTACACCTCGAAGTGTATGTCCGACGCGCGCTTCGTGACGGCGTCGAGCAACACGAGGTTAACAATTTTGATGACTTCCGGTTCTTGCGCGAGTTGAACAAGGTTGTCGACGTCGCCGACGATTTCTTGCGTGCCCAGTTCTTCGAGCGTGAGTTCGGCGTCGCCGACGCGTTCGATCAGGTCTTTGAGCGTCGTCTCGATATTCTCGGATTCGAACGCGTAGTTGTTCTTGATGAAGACCGTGATGTCCTGCGGGTTGCTGATCGCACCGACGATTTCCTGCCCGGTGAGTTGCGCAATCGTATCGAGCACGCCCAGGTTCATGGGGTCGGCCATCGCGACCATGAGCTTGCCGTCGCGCTCGCGGATCGGCGCGATCATGTAGAACTTGGCGACGTCGGGCTCGACTTTGCGCAGGATGTCTTCGGAAACCTTCAGCTTGGTGACGTCGACTTTTTCCATGCCGGACTGCATGCCCAGCGCGTCGATGACGTCCTGCTCTTCGCACAGGCCCATCTTGACGAGCACGCGCCCAAGCATGTCGCCGGTGAGGCGTTGGCGCTGGAGCGCTTCGTCAAGTTCAAGCGGGCTGATGACGCCCTGGTCTACCAGGATGTCGCCAAGCGCCCTTTCTTTCATCGTAGCCATGGTTCGTTAACCGTCGCGTGTTAGTGCGTGATCGACTTCTGTTTGTCGCGCTGCGGAATGATTTCGCCGTCGGGCGCCATCGCGCGCGCGCTGGCTTCGAAATCGTCTGCCATCTGCGCGCGGCCGAGCGCGTCTTCGTATTTGATGATGCCTTTGCGGAACAGCGCGAGCAGATGTTCGTCAAGCAGGTTCATGCCGTACTTGTGGCCGGTCTGAATCGCCGATGTAATGCGGTACGACTTGTTCTCGCGGATGAGGTTCTGAATCGCGGGCGTCGTGATCATCACCTCGAACGCGGCGACGCGGCCGAACCCGCTCTTGCGGGGGACGAGCGTCTGCGAAATGATCGATTTCAAATTACCGGCAAGCTGCGTACGGATTTGTTCCTGCTGGTTGGTGGGAAACGCGTCGACCAGACGGTCGATTGTGCGCACCGCGCCCGTGGTATGCAGCGTGCCAAACACCAGGTGACCGGTTTCCGCCGCGGTTACGGCGGCGCCGATCGTTTCGAGGTCGCGCATTTCGCCGACCAGGATAATGTCGGGGTCCTGGCGCAAGGCGCGCCGCAACGCTTCGGCAAAGGTCGGCACGTCCACGCCGACTTCGCGTTGCGTGATGATGCTGCGCTTATGGGTATGGTAATACTCGACGGGGTCTTCGATCGTGATGATGTGGTGATCGAAGGTCGTGTTGATCCAGTCGATCATCGTCGCAAGACTCGTGCTCTTACCGGAACCGGTCGGGCCCGTTACGAGAATCAAACCGCGTGGCTGCGTGATAACGGTTTGAAGACTCTTCGGCAGACCGATTTCGTCGAAGGTCAGGATCTTGCGGGGAATGAGCCGGAGCACAAGTCCGACGTTGCCCTTTTGTTTGAAGATGGACACGCGGAACCGCGCAATGTCCTCGAACGCAAACCCGAAGTCCGACCCGCCGACTTCCTGCAATTCCTGCTGGTTGTCGACCGAGGCGATGGATTTCATCAACCGCTCCGTGTCGTCGGGTGTCAGCGGGTTCTCGCCGAAATACTGCAGGTGGCCGTGAACTCGGCCCACCGGCGGGTTTTCTACGGCGAGGTGCAAGTCCGACCCGTCGCGGTCGATCAGCATCCGCAGCAAACTGACCATTTCGTACGCCATGGAGGCGGTCTCCTTTTCTTACGCGGATGCGGCGACCGGGCGAACCAGGGGTTCGTCCATCGCGGTTACGCGATTGCACTCTTCAACCGTTGTGATTCCGTTCAAAACCTTTTTCCACCCGTCTTCGCGCATGGTGTTCATGCCGCCCAGGCGCGCGGCCCGGCGCAGATGGCCCGCGGGAGCGCCGTGCATGATCATCTGGCGAAGTTCGTCGGTCATGAGCATCAGTTCGTACACGCCAACACGGCCGGAATATCCGGTGTGGTTGCAGTTATCGCAGCCCCGGCCGTGAAAGACTTCGACCTTGCTCCAATCGATCTTCATCGCCAGCCGTTCTTTTTCGAGGTCCGTCGGCTTGTAGGGTTCTTTGCAGCTCGTGCAAATCGTGCGCACAAGGCGCTGCCCAAGTACCGCCCGAATACCGGACGCCACGAGGAAGGACCGAATGCCGATATCGACGAGACGGACAATCGCCGCCGGCGCGTCGTTGGTGTGCAACGTCGAGAAAACCAGGTGACCGGTGAGCGCCGCTTTGATCGCGATCTCCGCGGTTTCCTGGTCACGAATTTCACCGACCATCACGATGTCCGGGTCTTGGCGGAAAATGGCGCGCAACGCACGGGCGAAATTCCAGCCGATATCGTGGTTGATCTGCACCTGGTTAATACCGCGCAACTGGTATTCGACCGGGTCTTCGACGGTCACCAGCTTGGCGTCGGTTTGGTTGAGCTGGTGCAGGGACGCGTACAGCGTCGTGGTTTTACCGGAACCGGTCGGGCCCGTCACGAGCACAACGCCCGTCGCCTGGCCGAGCAGTTCTTCCCAGCGCCTTTGATCTTCCGGCGAGAACCCGAGCTGGCCCATGCCGAGAAGCAGGCCGCTCTTGTCCAAGATACGCATGACGACGCTTTCGCCATAGACAGCAGGAAGCGCGCTGACACGCAAGTCCACCATCTTGCCGCCGAGCGCGATCTTGATGCGGCCGTCCTGGGGAATGCGTTTTTCGGAAATGTCCATGCCGGACATAATTTTCAGGCGCGAAATGATGGATGGTTGCGCGCGTTTCGGCGGCGTCGGCATCAGGTGCAGAATTCCGTCAATGCGGTACCGGACTTTGACGTCAAACTTGCCCGGTTCCACGTGAATATCGCTCGCGCGCAGGCGAAACGCTTCGAGGATAAGGAAGTTGATGTACCGAACAACCGGGCTGTCGCTGTCGTCGTCATCGTCCATGACGACTCCGCCGACAGGCTTCGACACGGACACGCTGTCGTTAAAGTCGATGCTGTCCATCGAAATACTGCTGAGGCTGATATCGCTTCCAGACACGCTGCTGCCCATGCTGCTCATGGACGATGCCAAGGAGCTTACGTTGGACATGGTGCTCAAGGTGCTAAGCGTGCTGGCGCTGCTGACGGTCGAGAGCATCGACTCAACGGTTTTTTCGTTGAGGTTGTAGTACTTCTGCAACGCAGAGGTGATCTCTTCCGGCGTCGTCAATTGCGGCACGACACGGCGGTCGAGCAACCGTTCGAGGTTGTCGAAGGTCTGCACGTTCGTCGGGTCGGAAGTGGCGAGCAACAGCGCTCCGTGTTCTTCGCCAATGGGCATGACGCGGTAGAGCGTGGCGATCTGCGGATCGACCATGTTGCGGATGCGCTCGGGGACCTCGCGATCGGACAAACGGATGATCGGAATCCCGAGTTGGTGCGCAAGACCTTCGGCGATGTGGCTCTTGCTGATGTACCCAAGCCGGACGAGAATCTCGCCGAGCTTGCGGTGACCCATCGACGTTTGCTGCTTGTGGACCGCTTCGTCGAGTTGTTTTTGGGTGACAATGCCCCGGGTAACAAGGCTTTGCCCAAAGGTTTTGTAGTCGCCACCGGTTGGTGGTTGGGTAGGCGGTTTTAAAGTCGTAGCCACGTTGCGATCCTCAACCGTTCAGCACTCTAACTGTACCATCGAAAATCGGGAAAAGTCAATGTAAATACTGCTATCAAGCATTGAAAATATTACACTTAGAAAGCGATTTGTCAATATATTAATTCGAGAAAAGTACGAGGCAGGGGCTATCTTTCCACTCGAACCAGCGACCATACAAACTGACCCCCTCGCGTGCTCACACAACCAGGCCCATTCGCATGCAGGACGACGCAGCCGGGACGTCAGATCCGAACCCATTGCACCTCGTCGGCAAACCATTCGTGCCGCCCAAGTTACGACGGTGAGGCGCGTATTTCGTTGACCCCGTATAATCACACCTTCTGCGCGTAATTGTCCCGCAGAAGTGTCGGAAAGTCAAGTAATTGCGTAAGAACGAAAGGTTTTGATTCTTAGGTCTACGCCGTGGTCTGCGGGGCCACGAAGGTCATCCGGCAGTCGAGGCCTTTCTTGTCCGCGGAGGGCTTAAGGTAGGTCAACTGGCTGAGAAAAACAATATAGCCGCTGTCGTAGACGCGGTGGAGAAGATCGACCAGTTCTTTGTTCGACACACCGTTCAAGGTCACTTCGACCGAACTGCTCTCCTGGCCGCGCGCGGACATGCCGCGGTTGCTGCGCATGGCGCAACGCGTGCCCAGCTTCAGGTCGTTGACGGCCTTTTGCACTTCGGTGAACAGGTTAAAACTGCCTGGTTTGGATATGTTGTCGATGATCTGCTTCTGCTTGGCCCTCTCCTGCTCGACGGTGGCCTTGATCACTTGGGCCTGCTTGTAGCGCTCTCTGGTTTGCTGAAGTTGTTCCTTCGATCGAACATAGGCCTGGTAAGGACCTTGCGATACCCCGTATCCGCCGATTACCACGACGCCGATGGCGCCAAGGATCAGCACCATGCGTTCGCGCGGTTGAAGTTTTGTCTTCGCCATGGTGCGTGATTCCCTTAAATAGTCGCTTGCAACGTAAACGTCGTCTTACCCTCGCGCGTGGCGAGGACCGGGTCATCGTCGAGGTGCAGCACGGTCGATTGTTTCAATTGGGCCAGCGAGTCGTTGAAGCCCGCAGTGTCTTTAATTTCACCGGAGACCATCAACGATTGCGCGCCCGTGCGGCTATCGCGAATGCGGATTTCCGTCAGCACCACTTTGTCGGAAAACTTCGCCCCAAGTTCTTTGATGATATCCAGAAGGGGCGGACGCGCCAGCGTCTCCGCCGAGAGGCGCGTGCTCGCCTCTTCGGCCTCTTTTTGCGCGGTTTCCAGCAACGCCATCGAATTGACGCCGCCGGTGTCGCCGTCAGGCCGCGGTTTCTTCGCGTCCGCGGCATCGGGAAATGTTTGCGTATAGATGTTCCAAACTTCTCCGCCAAGACGATCGATTTCGGCGACGTTGTTCTTGTATTGCGCGGTGCAATACCCAATCGCGCCTGCTAGCGTGATTAAAAGCATGGCGGCAGTGCCAAGAATACGGGGACGTAATCCCGTCAGCGGATTCACCGGGGCGAGCGGCCCTTTGCGCAACTCGAACAACACCCCGCCACCGGCTGCAGCAACGGCGACCCCCGCAGCCGCTTCCCAACGGTTGTGCGCGAGGTTTGCGGCAACATCTGATTCACCTTCTGCGGTGTTCGTACCTGCCAGCGCTTTTTCCACGCCGCGAACATTACGCGCCAGTTCGGCGAAAATGACGGGCAGGTTCAGCCCTTCTTCGAATTGCGCGCGCGACTCCTCGTCGAGCGCAATTCCCGTCACGGTAAGATCGGCGATGGTTTCCTCGGTTGACCACGACGTTGCAAAGGCGCGCAGCGTGTTGCGCGTTTCGCGCGAAAGCGCGCGCACGCCCTCATAAGCGCGTTCCGCCGTGATCGCGATGTGACGGAAATACACCAGCTTCTTGTTGTGGAGCACGGTCATTACGGCGCTGTCGTCGCGCACGTGCAATTGCGCGTGAAGGCCACTGGGTTTCTTTTGGCCCGCAAGCCACAACGTGGCGAGGCCGGCGACGTCGAGATTGATCCCTTCGATGTTGACGCCCGCAGCGGCAAATTCGCTCACCTGATCTTCGAGTATCGATTGCTTGATCGCCACGACCAGCACGGTTGATTCGCCCGGAGCTTCCTTGATCACCATGTGATCGATGATGAGGTCGTCGATAGGGAACGCGAGGTTCGGTTCGAGTTCGACGGGGACAGCCGCGCTGACGCGCGTATTCCCGCGAAACGGCACCGTCAGCGTGCGCACGACCATGTTCTGGCTGTTGACACAGAGGACATACAACGCGGGACGCGCCTTCATTGCTTCAAGGATGCGCTTGACCGCTGCGCCGAAGGCCTCGGCGCGCTCTTCGGCCGTACCGTAACTGAGCGTGGCGGAATGGTATTCGAGCAGCGTCGGTTGCGCGCCGCCGGTCTGCATCACCGCGAGCCGGATTTCGTCACCGGCAATCGCGAACGCGCCAACGCGCGCGGACAGTTTCATCGTATCTCCTTCCAGTCCGTCAAACGAATGCCGTCGATCCCGGCGCTGGGGTCGCGGGTGAGAAATGCTTCGATGCGGACGCGGCTTTCACCGGCGATCCCGTTTCCGTATATGCGATAGGACGAGCTTGCCACGGTAAACGGGCGCGATCGCCGCGCCGACGGATCGCCGCTGTTGTCTTGCGGCGGCAGTATACCGCGCTGCACCAGGTCCTGGTTGCTTTGGAACGGCATGCGCTGGCGCTCTTCCATAACCAGATCGGCGAGGCCCGGCATCCCGAGCGAATCGCCGATCGCCGTGAGTGTTTCAGGCTCCGCCGTATTGACGTTGATGCGGCCGCTGCGGTGGCCGTGAACGGTGAGCAATTCGGACAGAGGGAGTTGTTGCATACCGGCGTTGCCAAAGTACAGCTCCGGTGTGATGCCGCGTATGAGCAACAACTCGTCCACCGACGTCATTGGCGCGTTCTTGCACGGATACGGTTTCAACAGCGATTGGTAATAATCGCTCTCCCCTCCATTGGGGCGCGGGTCGTCGTCGCTGTCGATCCAATCGAGAATCGCATCGGTTGGATCGACTTCCGCCCCGCGCGCTTCGAACAAAAACCGCAACGCCTGTTCGAGCGATTCGTTCGGCTGTTGCCGGCGCGAATCGAACGCGGCGTTCAAATTGATCTTGCCGTATTCGTCGTCGATCGTGCATTCCATGATCGCGTTGTTAATCTTCTGAAACGGAATGCCATAGGCCCACGCCTCGTCAAGGCTGTCGAATGCCGCGCCGCCCACGGTGGGATTGGTACTCGAACCGGATCCCTGCGACGTTGTGGATGGAGGCGTGCTTGTGGGCGTCGTTCCGGTCTGCGTGGCCGCCTGTCCCGTTTGGTTCACCATGACGTCGGCGGTGAGTACGGACACGCCCATCGCGATCGCGGACTTCGCGGCGATCTGCGCCTGATAGTCGGATAAATTCGCGGCGACGAGCGCCGTATCGACTTGCGTTTCGTACGCGTATTCAACGACCAAGACGGTCAGCAGCACGATGAACAGGAGCGCGAGCAATAATGCGACGCCTTCCTGATTGCGGCGGGTGTGCGGATTGCCGTGCGTCATAGGGGTTTGCTCATTCCGCCGCTACGGGGACTGCCGGAGCGGCCAAAGATGCTGCTTCCACTTACTCCGCTCGGAAGACCGCGAGGCAAACCTCCTCTTCCTGAAATCCCCGAAGGCAGCTTTGTACCCGTACCTGACGGCGTACCGGATGGCTTCCCCGTCGCACCCGGAACGCCGGACACGTTGTCCGGCGCGTTTTCGGTTTGTTCTTCGGCGTCTGCGGCGGCGTCGCCCGCCTGGGCCAAGGTACGGCTGTCGGTTTGCTGCCCCAACGAAAGCGGCAGCGGCACGACGATTTCAAAATCCGGGCTGTCGACGATGTCGATGTTCTGATCTTTTTCCGCCTGAATCTCTTCGTCGGTGCGCGCAAAGTTAATTCGAACACGGATACACCACGGCAATTTGCCCATTGCCTGCGAGTCCCATTCTTCGAGCCATTGCGAACCGTCGTAGTACGTAATGTCGAAGGTACGCACCGGCACCGACCACGACGGCGCCTGATACTCCGGCACGTCGGTCTTTGTGTTCACCTGCTGCGTGAGATCGATGTTGCCGCTCTCGTCGACGGCTTGCGCGTTCGACGCGAGCAGCGGCGTTTCGGTGGCCTCGAGTTTCGCCTGATCGGGCGATTCATCGGTTTGTTCGTATGCTTCCCGCTCTTTTCTCTGATCGGCTGAAAGTTGAAGGCGACCTTCTTCGCCGCCGAAAACTTCGTAGCGCACTTCCTTAAAATCGCCCGGCAATGCCATGCCGCCCATGAGCTGATTGGTGCTGACAAAACGCAGCGAATCGCGCGGGCCCGTCGTGTTTTCGTCGTTGGTGCCGATGAATTGAAATACTTGCTGCTCAAACCCGCGATCGACGTAGACAGAGGTGAGGTTCGTGCGCAGGCTGCGTTCGAGAAATTGGCGCAGGCGCATCTCTTCGGTGCGCACGCGCGCGACGGAAATCGTATCCGTCACGCTGGCGAAACTCGCGTACACCACGGCAACGATGACAATAAGAATCGACATCGCGACAAGGACTTCAAGCAACGTAAAGCCGTGCGCCACGTAACACGTTGCAATGTTATTTTGCGTTTTGATCGATGACGTCGCAGTAGACGAGGCTTCCAGCCTCGTTACCAATGACTGCAGCGTGGAATGGACGGAGCGCTGGGTAACGAGGCTGGAAGCCTCGTCTACTGCGACGTCATTGGTCAAAGGGAGAAGAAAATCATGCTGTCTGCGCATTAGTTGGTCCCTCCTCCACCTGGAGGCGTGGGCGATCCGTTGCTATTGGCATCCTGATCTTCATCGCCCGCGGCGGCCGCGGCTGCGGCCTGTTGCGCGTTCGTATGCACGACGGTGTAGTACTCGAGTTCGTACGCCGTCTTGTCGGGGTCTTCGACGGTGACCAACACGTTGTACAGACCGGGATACGCCGGCGCGCTTGTGGTCGACGTCGAACCGGTCGCGGACGACGGCTCGACTTCCTGCGCGTCGAATTTGTAGCGCCAGCCGGGATAGCGATCGCCGAATTCCTGCGCGTCCTTGAGCGTGCCCGCGGCGATCTCGACTTCGGACATGCCGGCAGCGAGCGAAAGCAGGTTGCGGACGCGCACTTCGTTCTCCAGCCGGTTCTGCGCGCGCACGGCGTTGTAATGCATGTCGAGCAGCACGAACAAGGACATCCCAAGGATCGCAAGCGCGATCATGATTTCGATGAGTGTGAAGCCGCGCGCGTCAGAGGGCCGGTTCGACATTGGCCAACTCCTTTCCGCGGACAAGGTGCGCGCCGCCGGTGATCGGGTCCCATTGGACGGTGTAATATTCGTCCTTCGGTCCCTTCAATATGAACGACACGGACTCAGCCAACCCGATTGGCGACACTTCCACGTCGACGGTACCTTCAACAAATTCCTCGCCGCCTAGCTGGATCGACTCGATCGAAATTTCGTCCGGAAAATAGCCGTGCTCGAGCGATGTGTCCTGAAGCTCGTCGCGCTGTTCTTCCTTTTCTTCCGTGCTTAGCGAAAACTTTTTCTCGAACATGGGATCGACGTCGCCCTCGATGGTTTCGTGGGGCACGTTTTTCGCCTGCGCGAGCAGGGAGCGCTGGAACGCGTTGTCCAACTCCAACTGCACCTCGTCACGCCGCATCTCGAGATCGTCCGCGGTGCCCGTGGCAATGAGGTCTGCAATGGTTTGCGTGAGTTGCGGCTCGCCGGTAGACAGGCCATTCGACGATTTGTTCGGGTCTTTGGAGAGACCAATGCCCTCCTTGCCTTTGATACCCGAAAGGCCGGCGGATTCCATTCCCGAATTGATCGCGAGATCGTCCGCGGACCATTTCAAACAATAGTACTCGCGCTTGGCGAGATCGAAGCGGACGGTGATCGGTTCGTGGTTTGTCGCGCTATATGCGATCGCGGAACGGCCGTAGTTCGCGAGGTGGCGCGCGGACCCTTCAAGCTGCGAGGACAGGAGCGCAGGCAAGAGCTTGGGCATCGCAATGCTCAACATCATCGCGATGATGAACACGACGAACATCAGTTCGATGAGGGTATAGCCGTGCGGGGAAGGGTTTCGGGTACCGGGCTCCGGGTTCCGAGGACGAAAGAGCGGGTCTGTCGGGTATACCGGGTCTATCGGGTCTATCGGGTCTATCGAGAAAACTTCGCGTTCATCGTGCTCGTGCTCGCGCTCATAATCGAAATCGTAATCGATCTTAGAACCCGGCCCCGTAAGATCGGAACTCGCTGAACTGCACCAGGTCAAGCTGAAACCCGTCGATATCTCCCCGTGATCCGATAACTCGCTTGCGTCTCGTTCGCGCCCTGTAGACGCAATCCGCCGATGCGCCGTATCGGCGCGGGAATCCTCGATGATGGATATCGGATGTAACATGGCTCACGCCCACGGCAACCTTACGACTGCTGCTGTAAATTCCAGCTTTGAAGGTCGGTATTGACGCCCTCACCGCCTACTGCGCCGTCGGCGCCGAGCGATACGATATCGAAATCACGTCCGTTATCGCCGGGGCATTTGTATTGAAATGCGTTGCCCCAGGGATCTTTCGGGATCGTTTCAGTGTCGTTCAGATAGTTCTTGCCGGCGTTATTCTTGATTAATGTTTCCAGCCCTTCGGCAGTTGTCGGATACCGTACATTGTCGAGTTTGTACAATTGCAGTGCGGTCTTGAACGCGCTAATCTGCGCGCGCGCGGCTGTCTGCGCCGCCTTGTCCGACGCGCCCATGAAGCGCGGCACCACGATCGCCGCGAGCATACCGATGATGACAATCACCACCATCAGTTCGATGAGCGTGAAACCGGCCTCACCACGGCGCTTGGTTGTTTTCTTCGTATCCATGACCTGGTTCTCCTCTCTACATGCCCGAGCTTATGTCGAAGATGGGCAGCAATATCGACATGACCAGAAATCCGACAAAGACACCCATGACCAAGATCATTAACGGTTCGAGCAGACTGACAATTCCGTCGACCGTCATTTCGATGTCTTCGTCGTAGGTGTCGGCAACTTTGATCAACATGTTTTCGATCTCGCCGCTGCGCTGTCCGAGTTCGACCATGTGTATCAGCATCGGCGGGAAAAAACCCGTCTCACGCAGTGGTATCGTCAAGTCGCGTCCGCGGCGTACACCCGACTTCACGTCGTCCATCGACGCCTCGACGACCTTGTTCTGCAAGACCGATTTTACCACGTCCAGTGCGGTCATCATCGTGAGGCCGCTTTGCAGCATCGTGCCGAGCGTGCGCGCGAACCGGGTGCTGATCATCTTGATGTACAGCGGCCCGAACATTGGTACCTTCATTTTGAACTTGTCCCAGCGAAGGCGCCCTTCGGGACGCGACACCCAGAACCGCCACAGCACATACAGACCGATTGCGGCGCCGACGAGGAGGAACCACCATTCGCGAATGAATTGGCTGGTCTGAATCATTAGCGTGGTGATAAACGGCAATTCGCGTTTCTGCGCGGTGAATATTTTTACGATCTTCGGGACGACAAACGTCATCATGAAGGTGACAATCGAAATTCCCACCAGCGCCATCAACATCGGATACGCCAGCATCGATGTGACTTTGCGCTTGAGCCGATCTCCGCGCTCGGTGATGTCCGCGATGCGGAACAATACGGATTCGAGCGCGCCGCTCTGTTCGCCCGCGCGCACCATGTTGATGTACAGCTCGGAAAAAATGCGCTTGTGGCCGGACAACGCGTCGCCGAGGGTCACGCCTTCGTTCACCTTGTCGCGCACCGCGAACACCGTCTTGCGGAGGCGCGGGTTTGCCGTTTGTTCCATCAACGCACCCAACGCTTCGACGAGCGGCATGCCCGCCTGCAACAACACCGCAAGTTGCCGTGTCATCAGCGAGATATCGCGCTGGGAAACTCGGCCAACCAGGGTGCCGCGCTCTTCCACGTGCGGCGCGCCGTGGGCGGCCTTCGTGTCGGACTGCGAAAGTTTGGTGGGGTACAGGTCCTGTTCGCGGAGTTTACGGCGCGCGGCGGCGGGGGTGTCGGCGTCGATCACGCCGCGCACCGACTTGCCGGACTTGGCCATCGCCTCGTATTCGAACACGCCCATCGCGCTACTCCGCTACTTCGAGCAAGATGTCGTCTCGTGTAACGCGCATGACCTCTTCGATCGTTGACACACCCTTGAAAACTTTCGACGCGCCGTCTTCCCGGAGCGTGCGCATGCCGGCTTTCTTGGCTTCTCGTTTGATGACGTTGGAATCGACGCCGCGCAGGGTCAGGTCCTGCACCTGGGGCGTCATGACCAGCAGTTCGAAAATACCGGTGCGCCCGTAGTACCCGCGGCCTTGGCAACGTTCGCAGCCATTCCCGCGAAACGCCGTGCGCCCGCGCGCCTGATCGCGCGTCAGCCCGAGCTCAAGCAGACTCTCCAGTTCGGGCTCGTATTCTTCGCGGCAATGTTTGCAGATGTTGCGCACGAGGCGTTGGGCGAGGATCGCGAGCGTGGACGAACTCACCAGGAACGGTTCGATGCCCATATTCACCAGTCGCGTGATTGCGCCCGCGCTGTCGTTGGTGTGCAGCGTCGAAAATACCAGGTGACCGGTGAGCGATGCCTGGATCGCCATGTCGGCGGTTTCCAGATCGCGGATTTCGCCGACTAGGATCACGTCGGGATCCTGCCGCAAAATGCTGCGCAGTCCCGCCGCAAACGTGAGGCCGATTTTCGGCTTCACCTGGATTTGTCCGATGCCCGCCATCTGATATTCGATGGGGTCTTCAACCGTGATGATATTGAGCTCGGGCGAACTCACGCGCTGCAGGCCCGCGTAGAGCGTGGTCGATTTTCCCGAACCCGTCGGTCCCGTGACGAGAATAATCCCGTGCGAACTTTGTATCAGCTTGTCGAACATCTTGAAGTCGTGCTCGTCCATGCCGACGTCTTCAAGCCCCAACAGGAAACTGCTCTTTTCGAGAATACGCATGACGACGCGCTCGCCGTAGGCGATGGGTATGACGGAGACGCGAATGTCGATTTCTTTTCCACTCAACCGGATTTTGATGCGGCCGTCCTGCGGCAGGCGGTGTTCGGCGATATTCAAATGGGACATGATCTTGATGCGCGAAATGATCGCGGCCTGCTGCGATTTCGGCACCGTGAGTTTTTCGTAGAGCACGCCATCGATGCGGTAGCGCACGCGCACTTCGCGCTCGAACGGTTCGATGTGAATGTCCGATGCGCGCTCTTTCACCGCGCCCGAAATGAGCAGGTTGATAAGCTTGATGATGGGCGCTTCGTTGGCGAGGTCGAGCAGATCGCGGTCGGCGTCCATCGCATCGAGCGTCTGGATTTCGTCGTCTTCGCCCCCGGCGAGCACGATGTTGTCGATCATGTCGCGCGCGTTCTCGCCTTGCTGGTCAAAATAGGTGTCGATCACGTTTTGAATGTCGTCATTGCGGCACAGGACCGGCTCCACGGGACCGCCGAGCAACATCCGCAGATCGTCGAGCGGGAGCAAATTCATGGGGTCGTTCACCGCGACGTAAAAGCAACTGCCGTTCTGTTTGAACGGCACCATGCGGTATTCGCGGATGAAGTTGATCGGGGCCTTGGTCGTGAGCGCGGGGTCCATCGCGCCGCGGATGTTTTTGTCGAACGGAATGTCGAACTGTTCGCCCAAGGCCTGGAGCACATGGTCTTCTTCACAATAGCCCACGTCCATCAACAATTCGCCGATGCGCGTGCGTTTGGCGCGGATTTTTTGCAGTTCAAGCGCTTCCTGGACCTGCTCGGCGTGAACATGGCCCAGGTTTACGAGGATCTCTCCGAGCAAGTATCCGCGCCGCTCCGACACTAGGGCGTTGCTCCCGGAGCATTCGCCCCAATCGTGCCGCGCTCCAACTGCGCAGGCGCACTCGCGCCCTGAGAAGAGCCGCTCTGCACCTGCGACGGCGCGCCGGTCGTTTCGACGCCGCGAATTTCGGTCATTGCCGCGTCGGTTGGACGAAACTTGCTGCGCAACCGCGCTTTTGTCGAGACCTTTTTGATCAGTCCTTTCTCGAAAAACACGTCGGCATTGGCAGCGGCTGCGCGCGACATCTGCGCACTGGTCAGGCGATCGTAATCGATGCCTTCTTTGACGATATGCGGTGTGATGAGCACGACGAGATTGCGCTTGGTGCGATTGTAATTCTTGCTGCCGAACAACCAGCCAAGGCCGGGAATGTCGCCCAGAATCGGCGTTTGCCTACGGCCGCGATCGGTGCCTTCGCTCAATAATCCGCCAAGGACGCCGGTCGATCCGTCGCGCACCACGACTTTGTTGACGATATTCGATTTTGCGAGCGTGACGCCGGTCGAGTTCGGATCGATGCCGACGGTGCTCTGGATCGGCCGCGATACTTCGATGTCGAGATCGAGGAAGACGTAATCGCCTTCGCTAATCTGCGGGGTTACCTTCATTTTCACACCGACGTCCTCGCGCTGGGTGGGCGTGAAAATCGTGGCGCCGGTCGTGCCGCCGGTGCCGAGGTTACGCTCGGACCCGGACGGAATCGGGATGTTTTGGCCGTCGAGCACGTTCGCCTCTTCGTTATCGACCGTAATGACGCTTGGGCGCGACAACACGTCGAGCGCGGTGAGCGATTCGAGGGCTTCCAACAGGAACGGGACGTTGTTCACTTCCTGGGTCGTGCTGCCGCCGGCCCCATCGGGGACTTGAAGACTGGTGGTCCCATCGATAATACCGAAATTGAGTATGCTTCCGCTGTCGAGAGCGGCGAGCGGCCCGCCGGTAAGCACGTTCGCGAGGTTCACCACGTTGTTCAACGCGAAGTAATCGTTGTCGGTCAGGCCCGCGGATTCCACGGCCAACTGAAACTGATCGCCGATCGCGACTTCCATGATGATGCCCTCGACGAGCACCTGCCGCGTCGGTTTGTCAATCTGCGCGATGATCGAATCGAGCAGTTTGTAGTCTTGCGGCGACGCAATGATCAGCAGCGCGTTGGTCTGCTGGTACATCGAAATCGTGACTGACTTTTCGAACGGTTGCACGTCCGTGCCCGCGGCCCCGCCGCCGGAACTCACCGCGCCCGTGCTTCCGCCTGTGGACGCGCCGGCGCTCGTTCCCGTGGTCCGCGCGCCGGTGGTGCGCGACCCAGTGCTGCGGCTGGCGGAAGAACGCGATCCGGTGCTACCGCCGCCGCTGATCAAACTTTGCAACGCCTCCTGCACCATTTCGGCATCGGCGAACTGGAGTTCGCGCACGTGCATGTTGTTCGAATCCGGCGGCGTGGGCGAATCGAGCTTCTCAATCAGATCGCGCACGCGCTGCATCAGCGGCGCCGATGCGACGACAATGAGCGCATTCAGCCGTTCGTCCGGAGTGATGCGCAGCGTCATCGGTTCGGTACCGATAACTTGTTGCGTAGCCGCCGCGCCGCCTGCCGCGTTTTGGCCGGGCCGCACCGGCCGCACCACGGGCGCGGGCTGTCGCACAACGGGCTGACCGGACGCGGCCGCCGCGGCGGCGCCGCCTTGCGTTTCGTCGCCCATCAAGACTTGCTGAATCTGCTGTGCGACCACGTCTGCGCGCGTGAACTCGAGCGTGAAGAATTCGACGGTTTCTTCGGAGCCGGGTTGATCGACGAGATCGATCAGTTCCATCATTTTGCGGATGCTCGATTCGGTGCCGTAGAGCAGGAGCGTGTTCGTGCGCTCGTAGACGGTGATCTTCGCTTCTTTGGAACCTACTTCGGTGAGCAGTTGCGAGACTTCGCTCGCGGCGGCGTGTTTCAATTGAACTATTTGAAATATGTACCCTTCGTACCCTGCGGGCGGCAAATCGCTTTTGAGGCGCAGTGCTGTGTCGCCTTTTCCTTCCGCGAGAGGAATGATTTTCACCAGGTTTCCGCCGGCCGTCTCCACCATTTTGAACCCGTAGGTGTTCAATACCGACTCAAAAATTTCCATAACCATGTCAGGCGGGATCGCGGCGTGCGTGATCAGCGTTACTTCCTGGTTTGTGATCGTCGGATCGAGCAAAAAGTTTTTGCCGACCATCGGACCGATCGCCGCGATCACTTCGCTCAGCGATTGCTTCTGAAAGTCTAAGTAAAAATCCTTCTGCTCCGACTCGCCGGTCTTCGGGCGGTTCATATTCTTCGGGACTTCCGGCGCGGGCGGTGCTTCGGACTTGACGCCCTTCGCTTCTTCCTCAGGCGGCTCCATAACCGTCGCCGACGATGGTTCCGGTCGCGTCGTCGCATCGACGCGCGGTTGCGGCGGCGTTGTTCCTTCCGTCGCGGCTTCCGCTTCCTGTTCGGGCGCGGGAGCGGCCGGCTCCGCGGATTCGAGCGGCGGCGGCTGGTTGACTACCGGAGGCTGCGCTTCAGGACTGGCTGTTCCGGCGACCGCTTTCTCCTGTTTCTTTTGTTGCTTCTGCTCTTTGCGCTCTTCTTTGCGCTTTTCTTTTTCTTCCTTGGCCTGCTCATTGGAAATGGCGTAGACCGATTTTCCATTGCCCTGTTGCGGAAAGGCCGGCGCGCCGGCGCAGACGCCTACGGCGATCGCAGCCAACAACCGCAACGGCCTCCAGATACGGGCATTGTCGTGAGAATCATGATCGCCGCGGCGTACACCGCGACCCCCGAACGCGATATGGTTCTGCATTTCGTTGTGACCTATTGCACCTTGAGTGTGATCATCTGCGGTTTGTTTTCGCGAAGCACGCTGAGGCGGATCGTATTTGCGGTCCCCACCTTGTTCGCGATTTCCAATATTTTTTGTTCGCTGTCGATCGAGATGCCGTTGACGGCTTGAATCACGTCGTTGTCTTGTAAGCCTGCGCTTTTGGCCAATGGAAAGCTGCTCAAGCTCGCCGATGTAATTCCCGTGACGTTGCCTTTTTCGTCCTCGACAAGCGTCGGGTTCAACTGTGCCATGATGTCTTCGTAGCTTGTCTTGCCTAGTTCATCGTTAATCGTCTTTCGGTCGATCGTGACGTGGTTCTTGTCGTCCTTTTCCTGCGCGCCCGCCGCCAGTTTTGCGTTGCGCATCGAACCCGGCGTGCTTTTCGCCATGGTTGTGGCGCTGCCGAGCTGCGCCATTTCCAACTTTTGCTTTTGATTCTTGGCGGTGTCGAGCAGAATGACGCGACGGCGGTGCACTTCGATCAATTTCAGGTTGTCGGTCACCATCTGGTTGAGATAATACGTCGACGTTTTGTTGGGCGTGGTCGCAGCCGTGTTTTCGATGATAGCCGTTGCGAGCGGGTCAGTTGGCGTGGACGCAACCGTTGCCAATAATTTGACTGGCGCCGTGGTATCGACCACCGTTTCCGATACAGGTGGCGGCGCAACAGGGGCCGCGGCAACCGCGCCGGCTTCACCGAACAATTTCCCGTTGACGATCGTGTCGTAATCGGAACGCGGCCCGATTCGCTTGAACGTCACATCGTTCGCCGCATTCGACGCAATATCCAGTGGCTGTTCCGCGGGCGGTGCGGCAAATTGTTGAACGCCGACGAGGTAAATTATGTACGCGATAACTACCGCAAATAGTAAATTAATGGCGGTGAGGGCTTGCCTGATGAGGAGTCCTCTGACCATTTCGCTCTCCAGTGAATTCGTGCTGCTGTCTGGTGCACGCCGCCGGGGGACCCGCGCCGTCTTCCATCGACGATACCCGCTTTTAACACCGGGCGGTCCAAGTTGGTTCATTGCAAGGCCTTCCGGCCCGTTGCACTAACGATGGCGCGGCGTTCCGGGTTGACAGCCCCGCGAAAATCGCCGGTGCTCGCGCCCAGGTTCCGCGCAGTCTACTTGAGGCCCAAATCCCTTTGCAATGCAGTGCCAAGCGATCTACCGAATATGGACGCCACGGGGACAAAGGGCACGAGATATTGATGGGGCTAGGGACGGCGCGAGAGACGGGCTAGCGGCCGTTCTCGGCGGAGGGTAGGGTGTGTTTCTGCTGCTGCTTGTCAAGGGCGCGCAAGTACTTCACGAAATCGTCGAGTTTGACCAGCGTACGGCGCGTGAAGTCGATTTTCATCGGACCGGACGTATTGGCAAGCTCGACCCCGTCGGGCGCTTGCTGCTGGTTCATTTTGGCGATTTCGCGTTCCAGCCGGATGTGGCCCGGCATCGAAGTGGCGAACACGTACTTCTGGCCTGTCTTGGGGTGGGGCACAACCATGTATTTGCCCGCAATGCCGCCGACAACCATGTAGCCCTTCTTCTGCGCGTCGAGGAAAACCAACACTTCCTCGCCCGTTTTGAATTCGGGGAGCTGAGGTGACGAGCGGCCCACCGCGCCGACGCGGCCCGTCGGGAACTGAAGGTGGACCACCGACTCCTTGTTCTGCGTACCTTTGACGGCTTGTTCCACCTCGATGGCGATATCGGAAATGATCTTCGTGTTGTTGTTAATCCAGCGGCTTTCGATCTCCCCCACTTTGCCGACGACCACGTCGTCGGCCTGCGCGAGGTAGTCCGAAATCTCAAGCGGCAACATTTGCGCGCCGGCGATAGGCGAACCGAGCGCAAGCGCAGCGAAAACAACGAGCGCAGCCGTCTGCACACGCCGCGCGCGGCGGCGCACCGTCAGCGCAGTCAACAGCGCCGCGGTTACCAGAAGAAGATATTCGGCGTTGACCACAATCCAGCGGATCGGCGCTACGAGACGCCCTGCTGCCGCCGTTAATGTCGCGTGTTTTACGAAAAACGCGGCCGCAGCGGGCGCGATCCGGTAGTACGTATCGGCGACGGCCGTGCCAATGGGATTGGTCAGCAGCATGTTGTCGCGGAACTTGCGCAACGCCATCAACGCGCCCGTATCACCGCCGCCCGTGTCAATCGGACCGACGATCACGTTCAGCGGGCAGGTCTGGTCCTGATCGCCGAACATCGGGCGCCCGGTCGCGAGAATGGTATCCAGCGTTTTCCCGCTGTTCTGGCTCACGATCTTACGCGTAATGAGATCGAAAATGAGCGGAGTGCCTTGGCTAATACTCGACAGTCCGAAGAGGTTGCCATTTTCGTTAAATACTTCGGCCGGAAACAATGAATCGAACGTTATGCCAATATCAGAAGTCTCACCGCTGAAATGCCCGTGAGTCGTGTCATAATGCGACCGGTCATCGCCGTTCAACACCAGGGGAAGGAATTCGCTGCACGACAACACATAGTTTGCGCCAAAAGTCTGCTCATTTATTGTTTCCAGTTGTTTGAACAGATTCTTTAACTGAAAGTGCCCGCGGAAATTCACGTCAGGTAGGTCATAGTACAATCCAGTCAACGTATCAAACATAGGAACACGAGCTGATGCAGAGTTGTTATCCGCATCACACCAAGCCCGAATCCACGCGCCGGAAATAGGTTGGGAAGGGAAATTGTCTCGTGCACGCGTCCGCGCGCGCTGGTTTAAGTCAAAGAAAATATCCAAGTCCGAACGCGGGTACATGAATGTAACAGCGGCAATATCGTCTGGCGCGAGATCATTCGCCGAACATACAAAGTTGTTGCCGCCGTCATCATAGAAGACGAACTGGTTAAACATGCTCGACGTCACACCCCGCAGTCCGATGGTGCCGTCAAAATTTCGAATTGCCACCACGCGATCTTCGATAAAACGGTTGGCCGTATCAGATGCCTCCTCATCGATATTTGAAAGGGGACTGTAGCCAATACCGAGCGTCAACCCACCTGCGTAAACGCCACCCGCACGGAGCAACCCGCCTTCTTGCGTCTCAGCATCCCTGGTATCCGTCGCGAAAACGGTGTCAACATCCAGCATTTGGCCGGGGCTCACTGAAATCGTAGTAGTGCCGATCGTGACGAAGGTTTCGTCAAATGAATTCGCGATTAGAGTGACCTCGAACAGGCCGGCCGTCACCGATCCGCCCTGCTCTGCGACGTCTGCTTCCGATTCGAACTGAACTACGTTGAACGCATCGATCGAGTCAATTCCGGATTCGAGTTCCACGGGATCTGTTATATTGCCTCCGCGCTGAAATGCGGCGTACGCTGTGGAAACGTGTTGCCATTCTTGATAGCCGTCGAGAATTTTCACCGCTTCCGATTGGTCAAAACCATCCTCGCCGTTTCCTACCTCGAAATTGAGTACGAGCCCTTCGTCGCCCTGTACATCATCGTCACCATCCGTGTCGAAGGCCGTAAGTGGCCACTTAACAAGGGAGAATTGACCACCGCTTGTCGTGCCGAAGTACCCATAGGGGTTAAACGCCAACGCCGAGCGAACGAAAAGTAATGCGATTACGACGACGGTGAGAAGCAGGCGCTGGGCGCATCGAGTTGTCGTGCTCACCAGAAGAATTCCTTTCTCGTTTGCCGGAGGGTTTCCACCCGCTGCGCCGCCGGTGGCGCCGGGCCTTGTGCCGGCGCCACCGCGCGCAGAAACCAGTCACATTCGCTAACGCGCTGGGGAAGCTGCGCGCGTTTTCTTCGATCGTGCGCGCAACGCGAAACCCCCAACGAACATAAACAGTGTCAGTGCCGTTGCAAGCAACGGCGCTTCGAGCGCCCATGCTACTGGAGTCAGCACGAGGCGCACAAGGAACGCGAGCGCGGGCCGCTGCGCGACTTGGTCTGCGAGGGCCGGGCTCATCGTGTAGTACGCTTCGACGAGCGCCGTGCCGGGTGCAGTCTTCAACAATACGCCGTCGCGGAACTGGCGGAACGTGTCGAGGTGCGAGGCGAAGGGCGAACCGAACGCGGCCGTCGCTATGAAGCAACCGCCCGTAGGCAAGCCGCCGCCACCACCGAATCCGCCGCCGCCACCACCGCCGGTTGGCGAGTTGATGTAGTTAAACCCGTCCGGTTTGATCGCGAGCAGTCCGCTCTTGTTTTTCACCGTCACATCGAGCGGACCGGTAAACGGCAACCCGCCCGGCGGGAACGACACGACGATGGATGTTGACGTGTGCGATTGAATGGGCATGTTCACGCCTTCAAACAGCACCTTTGGGTTGTCGTCGAAGTTCGTACCCGTAATCGTTACGGGGAAGTCATTCTTCGTGCCTTGCGACGGGCTGATCGAAATAATCGTCGGCGCGTTGCCGCCGCCCGTGCCCGTGGTATCGATGGTGAAATCGCTGAAGCGATCAAAGTCGCCGCTGGCAGGGTCGGTCACCTTGAGTGACACCTTGCCATCGCCATCGATATCGAGCGTGGTACCGCCCGGGATCAACGCCGTAATCGACGTGTTCGACGACGCGACAATAGTAAGCGCCACGTTGTCCATCGACGCCGTCGGCGCGGAGCCGAAGTTCTGCCCCGTAATAGACAACGTCAATCCGTCACCGGTAATGTTCTTTGGCAGCGTCTTGGGAACGACGTCGGTAATGACGAGGTCTTCGGGCTGCACTACCTCGTCTACGGCGGTGATCGTGCGCGTTTGGTTTTGCTTATTGATGGAAGAACGCACCCATTCGAAGCCGCTGTTGTCGAGTTCGGGGTATTGCTTGTAATACTTCTCGTCGGTAAAGAACGTGATCAATCCAACGGCGCGCTGTCCCCACGGGAATTCGCTAAACACATCGAATTCACCGGTCCTTGTCGCCGGAGGCGGCGGGAAGGTATCGGGATCGGGTTCAGTGGGCGTATTCGGGCCCCACGACGCAACCCCCACCCGGAAATCGTCGCCGAGTGTGATGTCATCCGATGTTCGAATCACGACGAAGAAATCTGATCCAGTGTTCGGATCGTTTAAACCAGACCCGAACGTATCGGGAATCCACTGGCGGTGACGCGTCTGTTGCGTCATATTTTTTGGAATGTTATCGGTACCCGGGGTCGAAAAGACCATCATCAACTGCGTTTGGACTTCGCCCGCCTGACCGATCTGGAACGGCGCGTAATCGAGCTTGATCGGAATGTCGCCTTCATCGAAGATCCCGTTCTCGTTGCTCGGGTTGTTGTCGTTGTCGCGATACAACGCCAATCCGCTAACGGCGGGATCGTCGTCCATCGGCATCAGATCGTCGAGGAAATTGAACGCGCCGTCGTTGCCGTTGTCGTAAAACTCAACGATGACTTGCTCGAGGAACGTTGGGTCTTTTGCAATAATCCACGGCCCGCTTTTCGGCGTGCCGCTCGCATTCGCCGGCGCGTCCAACGTCAACTTCTTCGGGTTGTTCGTGACGATGCGCCACTGCTGATAGTTGGCGTCGATGAGGAAATAGCCCGCAAAAGCGCCGCCAGTCCAGCTTGCACTCGACACGGTAAACGCGGCGGCCGAACCTACACCCGTCGGACCCTGATCGGCGATGCCGTCATCTTCACGGTTCGTGCTGAGGTTGAGTCCAAGTACCGCCACCGCGCCGCTGTCCTTCGAGATAGTCTGGCCGGTACCGGTAAGGTCCACAACCTCGCCGGACACGTTGGCTTCGATCAAGTCGTAACCGAACGGTTCGGGACCGTAGTACGGCAAGACGCCTTCTTCGGGCTGGCTTTTGTCGTAAATCGCCACGTTGATCGGCGTTTGCGGGAGCAGTTGCACGCCCGCAGGTTTTTCGTTGGTGTTGCGCTCGGGCAACGTAGACGGCACCACGCAGCGGAATTGCTCGAACCGTCTAATCTTGTCGGACGTGCGTACTACGACAAAGAGATCGTCGCCGGGGTTACCAGAAGGACCGAACGCTTTCGGCCCATTGCCGGCCAACGCTTTTTGTTCTTCGTCGTCTTCATTGATCTGAACAGGCAATTTCTTGAAATAGCCCGTCCCGTTGGAAGAAATGGCCGCTGACTTTTCGGTCGCCGTTTCCTGCGTATCGGCCAGCGCACCCGCCGGTTTCGTCGCAGTCAATCCATCCGGGCTTACGACGACGCCTTCGTTGGTGTCTGCTTCTGCCGATTTTCCGCCTTCCGCGGGTGGTTCTTCTTGGCCGACCGGGAAGTATCCGCCTGTGTCGTCACGGGCGGGAAGGCGCCACGGCGCTTTCGGACGCATCCGAAGCACCCACGCCTTGTCTTCATCATTCACGACGTTATCGCCGTTCATGTCGTCGGCGACGCCATCGCCATTGAGGTCGATCAATTCTGGTTGCGTGCGCCACGCGAGCGCCGTCAGCGGGACCGCGCTGTCCACGGAGAGTTCGTTGACGACGTTAAACGAGTTGCCGAACACGCCGTTCTGGCCGAGGTACGGTTTTGGAATCTGGGTCGATGTCGTGTCGGGAACTCCGTCTTCTACCAGCAATACGCCGGAACTCGACGACGTGCCGGAAGAATCCAGCGGAAGCAGATCGACCCGAGGATCGAAATCCGGCCCCCAAAACGCTACGGTCAACTGTTGCAATTGGACCGGCGCGAACTGGTTTACGATCGGATCGTCTGCGCCGGCGAAGTTCAAACCGATCATGGCCGTCGATCGGCTCGACGACTCGATGTGCTGCTTCAAATACCGGCCTTTGCGGAACTGAAGATCGAATTGCGATTCACGCGGGAATTCATCGGGCTCAAGGGTAGCCGGCCACTCGGTGTAGTCCGGCAATTCCGGCTGCGCCGGGGGCGACGGCAAGAATGCCGAGCGCGGTCCAAACGGCGGCAGGTCGTTGTCTGGCTGGAAGAATGGAACGGTTTCGTACGGGTACTGGAAGGCCGTGAAGAAATGCTCGTCGCTACCGGCAATAAAGGTATACCATTCGAACACGCCCGGCGAATGGAAATCCTGGAACTGGTTCTGGCGGAGCCCGAACGGATCCATCCAACGATCGAAATTGGACTGGACAAACCCAAGGCCAAATGTGAAACCGCCACCGCCATACTGCAGGTCGGTCAGTTTCGAATATAAGTTGTTACTTTCATAATTGATAACGAGGTCATGGATTTCGATTGTCGAGCGGACCGGCTTCGCAACATTTTGGTTCAGGGTCCGCTCTGTCCACCACGGCTCGACCGTTGTGTCATCTTCCTGGACCCACAGCGCATTGTCCTGCCACGCGGCACCGAGGTAGAGGCCCTCCTGAATGAAGCTGTCCGCTGGAATTTGAGTCTTGATAAAAATGCCGCCGTCCTGATGTCCGGTGTTCGGATTGAAGCGGCGCGGTTCGATGAACGCGCGGAAATCGGCGCCGTAGGTCAGACCTACACCGTCTCCGGGAAGCGCAGACGAGTCCTGGTATCCGCTGTCGGGACGCACTACAACGAAGTAGTCCGGCTGGAAAGAGGAAGGCCCATCGGGATCGGGTGTGGGTTCCAAGAAGCCTCCCGGAGAATCTCCTCTCTGGCCGTTGTTGCTCAGCCGGAAACGGATTTTCCACCACGGATCGCCACCGCCCGGCGGGAATGGGATGTACTCCCAACGCGCGACACCGGGGTTGCGATCGTCGGGATTCTCCGGGAGATCGCGGCTGCCGTCGAAGGCCCCTTCCGGCACCATCGGATGGTCCACAAAGTTGACCCCGCCGTTTCCACCCTGGGGCACGGGCTGATTAAAAAAGCCGTCGTTGTTGGAATCGCACCAGACCCAGGCCCCGTTAAACGCGAAGTCGTGACCCACCGCGTTGTCAAGATGCCCCCCTAGTGGGAACGCAAATGCGTTCGTGAATGTCTCGAGACCTTGGGTGGGATTAAACCCGCCGTTCCCCGGAGGTCCGTTAGGGTCCGCGCCGATGTCGGTGAAGATGACGTTAACTTCTTTTAGCGCCGCATCGATGGGTGCGGTATCGCGGGACTGGACTGGCCCGTTAAAGTCGAACGTCGGGTTTCCGTGCGCATCGATGGCGATTACTTCGCGCCAATTATCGAGCGGAACCAGCTTGCGCAATTCCAGGAATTCGCCGGACACAAAATCGAACGTCGCGCCACCTACGTCAAACCTGGGACGGTTGTACTCGGCGACCGGCGTGTACATAAAACGAGGATGCGCCCACGCGTTCTTGAAACGCAGATCGTCGTTGTTCGTCTGTGGACCGCTGGTCATGTCCCACACCGCGAAGCTCGATCCGTATGCCGTGTGCGGGTCGAGAGGTTCTTCGGGATACGTGTCCGCGCCACCGGCCTGTGTCACGGGAAAATTTCCGTCCGGCAGTACCATCAGGGCGCAGAACCACACGTACGCGAGGGAGATTTCGTTACGCCAAGTCGCGGAGGGACGGAACGCAACAATGTAATCCTGCCCGTCTTCCGGCAGGCTGTGGATATCGAAGTCTTCCAAGCGGAGATCGTAAATCAAATCGTCCGGATCGTCGTCGATGTTAATGCCGGGAACGAACAGCAGGTTTCCGTCGACGTCAAATCGTAAGGGAACACCGGGAAACGCCTTTTCCGGTCGGCCTGTGACGATGAAGTCCTGCCAATTGAGCGTTCCCCAATCGTCTGGCGGGCCACCTTCCTGAAAGATTGCAAACTCAAGAATATCGGACGGCAGCAAATTGCCGGCAACGGTGTATGGATGGTCACCATCGTCATTCTTGAGGAGGTAACCCAAACCAGCGAGGAACCGCGTGGCTCCTTCACTGCGCAATGTCATCGTAAAAATCGGCAACCATTCGTTCAGGGGTATCACGCCGGTGTTGTCGAGGAGGGTGTCGGTCGCTTCGAAGCTGCCGCTGCCTTCCACCACTTCACCGAGTCGACCGCCGATATCGCATTGCGCGTCGGATCGAGGCGCGGCGGCGAAGGTAAACAGCAGAAGCAGCGCGGTGACGATACACAGGGAGCGCGCCGCCGGAAGACCATAGAACTTACGCAAGAGTGAACCCTCCAACTGCCGTCGCCGCTGCCTTCGCCGTTTGCCGGCGCAGACGCGATGTACGCGCGTAGTGGTGTACGGTCTGAGCTGTCCCCGCGTGAACGCCAGGGCCGTATGCCGCGGAACCTAAACGCAAAGCACCCTCGTATCCGACACGCCGAACAGGCACAGATTTTCCGCCACCCACATACAGGCTTCGAACATCTGCGCTATAAGTACAACCCCGGTCGGTGTGTGTCACAGACCTTTATAACACAGACCGCCGGGGGTGTCAACAAACATGGAATACGCAATTCCTACCGTAGCAGAAGGTTAAGCATATCGACGGCTGTTCACAACGCGGCAGTATTGCCAATATTTGTAAATTAATTACCTTTGGCAGTAGTCCCATGATCAGACGGCCGGCAACGTCATCTCGCCGCCAACGACGACGTCTTGCCGTACTCGTTGTCCGCCAGATGTTTCGGGCCCGGATAAATGGAATGATACGCCGCGTAATTCCCCAAGACTTTCTTGACAAAGTCTCTCGTTTCGTCAAACGGAATGGCTTCGATAAAATTGTCCAAGTCGGCTGCGTCAAACTTGGCCCGCCATTTCGATACGTTGCCGGGGCCGGCATTGTACGACGCCACGGCAAAAACGGTGTTGCCGTCCTGCTTCCCAAGTATGTACCGGTAGTAATAGCCCCCGAGCCGCAACGAACTGCCGGGACTACTGAGATTTTGCACATGCTCGACCCCCACCGCATCGTCGGTCTTGGCGATCCACGCCGCTGTACTGGGCATCAGTTGCATGACGCCGGTCGCGCCCGCCTGCGATTCGACGTGTGCCTGGAACAGGCTTTCCTGCCGGGCGATGGCCAGCAACAACATGGGATCGGCGCCCGTTTCTTTCGCCGTCGACTGAACCGCAGGCCAGTATGCGCGCGGGTACAGGGCCGGAAGCGCCGCAGGGGTTGGGCGCTCGTCTTTCAGGCCCCAGCGCGTATGGCTGATGATGTGATCGACCGTCGCGGCAAGGCCCGCATCCGAAATCGCGGCGAGGTAGACGCCGGCATCTTTCGACTCGAGGATCGTTTTCGCGTGCGCAAGCACTTCCCATTCGGCTTCTTCGTAGCCGTGGCTTGCGAAAAACCGCAGCCGATCCAGCCACGCGTCGCGCAATTTTGCGGTTGTGCCGGACTCAAAATTGACGGCAATCGAGCGCAAATACGCCGGAATTCCTGGCGCGGGTATGGGAGCGAAGAGGCCCGCGCTGTTATCGTTCAACTCCGCAAGCCGCTGGCTGGCGCGGTGCGCGTAGAAGCTGCCTACGCCGCCGCCGACTGCCGTGCGGAACATCGTCGCGGCATTCGGAAAGTCCCCCTGGGCGACGTAGACGCGTCCTGCGTCGTAGGCCGCGGCAGGCATGCAATTCGATTGCGGATATTTCTCCACGATGAAGCGCAACAGCGCGAGCGCATTCGTTGCGTCTCCCCTCGCACGCAACAGGATTGCCGCGCGGAACAGCGCGTCCGGCGCGCGTTCGTGCGATGGACACGTGGTCGCCATGCGTTGAAATTCGGCAGCGGCGGCCTGCGCCTCGGCAGGATCGTCATCAGCCCGATCGAGATGTTGGCAGGCCAGCCACCACAGCGCGTCACCGGTTTCCTTCGTGTTCGGCAATTGATCGGCCATCAGCTTGAACAGCGTGGTCGCCGTGTCGCGGCACACGGCGCGCTGTTTGACGATCTCGGCGGGTTCCTTTTTCCGCGTCTCGCGCGGCTCTTCGCCCGCGGTGAAATAGCTTCGCGCCGCATACATCAACGCCAAGCGGCCGGCTTCTTCGGTGGAATGCGATTTGGCGACGGCGAGCAGTTCGGAGCGTCCATCTTGTTTGCCAAGCGCCGTGACCAGTTTGACCCGCGCACGGAGATAATCAATCTCGGTCGCGTACTTCGCGTCGGCGACGCCCAAGGTTCCCAACAATGCCGTTGCCTTCACCCATTCTCCCGCGTTTGCGTACGTCGCCGCGGCATCAAGGCGTTGGCGCATGTCCGGCGAGTTGGCAAGGCGGTCCGCGGCTTCGAGCCGCTGCGATCGCGTGCGCGCTTCCGCGAGCATTTTGGCGAACAGCGCGTAGCCTTTGGCACGGCTCGCGGTATCGCTTAACGCGATAAGGCTGTCGCCATAAACGCGCTCGTAGGGGTCAAGCCACTTTGGGCTGATCGGCGCGTCGATGATGGGTTGGAGCAGTTGGACGGCTTCGGCGTGTTGGCCGGCGTTGTGTAACAGGTTGGCAAGTTCAGCGCGCGCGCACAACGCACCGGCGTTGTCGGCTGGGCCGGCCGCCAAGGCACGGAGTTGTTGCATCGCGCCCGCAACGTCGCCGCCGCGTCCACGGCATGCCGCGGCGCGAATGCGCGCAAAATCGGCGAGTGCGGAATCGATCTTCGCGCAATTCTCGTAGCCGGTAATCGCGTCGCCGAGCTTGCCCGCGTTTTCAGCGTTGCGCGCAGTCGCGTACGCGTCGGCACCCGGAAACGCAGTAGCCCATGCGGTAAAGCCCACCATGAGAATAACTAGAACGCGCACGACACCAGTCATCAGGACAATCGCTCCGGGTAAGACGTGCGCAAAATCCTAGCAAGAGCGTTTCAATCGATCAATGGATTTTTCCTGCGAGAGGGGTTTGGTGGATTGCCGTCTTTCCATCGTTTTTTCGTGCTCGTGCTCGTGTTCGTAATCGTAATCGTAATCGTAATCGAGTATCGACGATGGCGAGACTTCTTAAAGAAATACGGCGCGCGGGCCGTCCATCAGTTCGAACAAGTCGTAACCAAGTTCGCGCAGCAACCGGTGCAGTCGCACGATCGGCAACCCGAGCACGTTCTGGTAGCATCCGTCGTAGCGCGCGACAAGCAGACTGCCGGGACCGTCGACGGTATACGCGCCCGCGCGATCGAGAGGCTTGACGGCATGCACAAAATGTTCGATCTCGGCATTGGTGAGATCGCAAAACGTAACCCCGGTGCGCTCGTGTCCCTCTGCCCTCTTACCCGTCGCGGAATCGACGACGGCAAGTCCTGTGACGACGTCATGCGTCCGCCCGGACAAGCGCCGTAGCATCGTTCGCGCATCGTCGAGATCGCGTGGCTTGCTCAAGACATGGTCGTCGAGAAACACCAGCGTGTCTGCGGCGATGACGAGCGCGGGCGAATCGAGTTTTGACGCAACGTCGTCGCGCTTTCGCTTTGCGTTGGCAATCACAATCGACGTGGGAGAAGTCCCTTCGTCAATCTCCCGCGCGCCGCTTGGGACCACTTCAATATCGAGTCCGAGCGCGGCGAGCAGAGCGCGGCGGCGGGGCGAAGCGGACGCGAGAACAATGCGCATCATTTTTCGGCGGGTTTGGGAGCAGACGCGCGGGCATCCGGCAAGTCTTTTCCGCCCTGACCGGCAATCTCCGGGTTCGCCTCGTTGACAATGATCTTGGTGCCTTCCGGCACATGAAATGTGATCGAAGGGATCGATCCCTCTTCGTTGATCTTGTAATGATCGATATCTACAACGACGGATGATTCGTCATCGCTGATTGCCTGAATCCTGCATGGCAACAAATCATCCTGGCGCAAATACAACTTAATTTCCTTGTATGGCTGCGAGAGGAGATTGTCGTCCGACTTCGGCTTTTTCGGAACCAGTTTGAGCACGCGCTGTCCGCACGCGCCGGCCTCCGCTTCCAATAGCGAAACGTCGTACGCGTCGCGCAACCGCGTGGCGTTGTTGTCGAACGCGATGAAGAACGCATCGGCTTGCGCGCTGTCCTCGACGTCGTAGGCCTGAACTTGTTCCAAGTCCGCCTCGTATTCGTAGACGCGCTGTCCGTCGATGGCGTAAATGATTTTGGGATCGCGGTACTCGAACTTCAATTGTTTGGGTTTTACAAACGCGATCTGTCCGCCGCTGGACTTGGTTTCGTCGGGCGTAATGTTGTTTTGCACGAATTCCGCCGACAACGTTTGAATATGGTCGCGCTTGGCGGCGAATTCTTTGAAGAAATCGTCGACGGATTGCGTGTCCGCCCCGATGCTGAACGCCATCGCAACCAACAGTGACGTCATTCATCCTCTCCGAGCAATTCCGTTTGTTCCGGCACCGCAATCTCGGCCAACGGCTCCGAAAGTTTTGGCTCATCGATCAATGAATCCTCGACCGGCCACTCGGGTTCCTCGGTTGCAGGCGCCGCATCCGCGATACTCTCAACTACGGTCCGTACCGGTTCTTCCGCGTACGCGAGCGGCGAATCGGAAATGTAGTTTTGCGTACCGACTTCAAAAAATCCGACCGGCGCCGGGAGGGAATCGTCGGGAACCAGGCTGTCGATCAACTTGCGGTGCGTTTCGAGGATGGCCAACAACTCGACGCGAAGCCGCGACCGCTGCTGTTCGAGGAGATGAATGTCGCGCGCGATATTCGTCGGCAGCCGCGTGGCGTCCGCCTGCGCCTGTGCCCGCTTCAGCTTCGCTTCTTCCACGATGACGTGCGCCTCGCGCCGGGCGGCATCGAGCATCTGATCGCCGTGGTGTTGTGTAGTCAGCAACGTTTTGCGCAGCGCGGCCTCGACATCCTGAAACTCCGCGATCGTGCGGCGCTGTTCGTCGTTCTTGTCCCTGAGTTGGCGCACCTGGTTGATCAGGCCTTCCAGCACGTCGGCAATACGCTCGATGAAATCGTCGACCTGCTTGCGCTGGTATCCGCCGAAACCCGCGCGTTTGAACTGTTGATTGAGCAGATCGCTCGGCGAGAGCGCTATCTCGTCGCCCAACACTTCCGAGATGACTCTGTCGTGCTTCATTCCGCGTGCTCCAAACCTGACGTAATGTCGAGACGTATATTCATTGGTGGGCGAGATGGCCGGTAAGAACTTCGCGCTTGGTCAGTTCGCGCGTGACGGTGTACGACCAGAAGCCGATGGTGCCGTTGGTGTTTTGAATCCAACCGTCGAGATCGTCTTCGACAAATCCGGGCCATCCGTCATAAATCTCGATCGTATTTTCCGCGAACCCTTCGAAATCGGTGACGCACCACGACCAGCGCACACCGCCTTGCAACATATCTCGATTCGGGTAATCGCAATGGTCGCACGGCGCAATGTGCGCGACCACGATCTTGGCCGCATTGTTTTCCGCGTCCGAAATGATCGCGCGCGCCTGCGCAATTTGATCGGGATCGGTCAAGGGGAGAATGTACGAGTCGCCATGCGACGGCGTAATCTCCGAAACGAGGAAATACACCGTATCGCCGCACGGCACGGGGCATCCGCACAGCGTTGCCGCGGAGACAATCATCAGAAGGACGCGAGTTATGATGCGCATGTTATTGCCCCAGTTCTTTTGCGCGGGAAACGGCAGCCTGCACGCCCGCCGCGATGGCGCCTTCAAGCCCGCTCTCGCGAAACGTGCGCAACGCGGCTTCGGTCGTTCCGCCTTTCGAGGTGACACGTTCGCGCAATGTCGCCGCGCTCTCGCCGGAATCGCGGAGCAACAGTCCGGAGCCAAACAACGTTTGCACGGCAAGCGTGGTCGCCTGTTTCTCCGTCAGTCCGTGTTGTTGCGCTGCATTCACGAGACATTCGACGACGTAGAAGAAATACGCCGGACCACTGCCGCTGAGCGCGGTCACCGCGTCAATTAACGATTCGTCGACGAATTCCACCACACCTATCGCCTCAAAGATTGTGCGCGCGATTTCCTTGTCGCGCTCCGTGCAGTTCGGCGCGAACGCAATTCCTGCGGCGCCTGCGTTCACCATGGCTGGTGTATTCGGCATTACGCGCGAAATACGCGTTTCCTCGCCAAGGCGCTTTGCGATATACGCAATCGAGATTCCGGCCGCAATTGAAATGATTAGCGTGCGCGGCCCGAGCCCGGGCTTTAGCTGCTCCAGCGCTTCGTTCATCGTCTGCGGTTTCACAGCTAACACGATCGCGTCACACGCCGCCGCCAACTTCGCCGGGCTCTCGTGGACTGTCGCGCCGAGTTCACGTGCCTGTTTCTGCTTATCCGCATCGACATCGAAAACGGCAATCCTTTTAGCGTCGATCGTGCCTTGATCTACAAGACCCGCGGCAATCGCGCGTCCCATGTTGCCGAAGCCGAGAAATCCCAATGTGCAAGTGAGTGGCACGAGTCAATCCTTCGCTTTCGTGAAATAACCCCGGACAGGGGTAGGCCGGAGTTTAGCACACGCCGGATGAAATTCGCTTGCCCACGTAGCGCCCTGTGCCTATACTGCGCGCATCTTGGGGCAATAGACATCACGCGAGGTGCAGCGGTATGAAAGTCGTCGAAATTCGGGACGCATTTGGGTTCGAACATTTGAAAGTGTGCGACCGCCCCGCGCCTCAGCCGGGTCCGGGACAGGTTCTTATTAATGTTAAGGCTGCCTCGCTCAATTACCGCGACCTGCTGATGATTCAGGGTTTTTACAATCCCAAACAAAAATTGCCATTGATCCCGTGCTCCGACGGGGCGGGCGAAATCGCTGCCATCGGCGACGGCGTGACGCGCGTGAAGGTAGGCGATCGCGTCGCGGCGTGTTTTGCGCAGGGATGGATCGCGGGCCCGCCGTCGCGCGAGAAGCTGTTGAACACGACGCTGGGCGGCCCGCTTGACGGGATGCTCGCAGAACAGGTCGTGCTGCACGAAGACGGTGTCGTGAAAATTCCGGAGCACCTGACCAACGAAGAGGCGGCGACGCTGCCCTGCGCCGCGCTGACGGCGTGGAGCGCGCTCGTGCGTCACGCGCAGACGAAACCGGGCGATACGATACTCGTGCTCGGTACCGGCGGGGTTTCGATATTCGCGCTGCAATTCGCACGCATAATGGGCGCGACGGCGATCGTCACGTCGAGCAGCGACGAGAAACTCGCGCGCGCCAAACAACTCGGCGCGGCGCACGGCATCAACTACAGCACGAACGCGAACTGGTCGAAACAGGTGCGCGAACTGACCGGCGGCGAAGGCGTCGATCACGTAATCGAAGTCGGCGGCACGGGAACGTTGACGCAGTCGATGCGCAGCGTGAAGATGGGCGGCACGATTAGTCTCATCGGCGTGTTGTCCGGCCCGGAAGCGCCCCTGAACCTCACGCCGATTCTGATGCAAGACATCCGCCTGCAAGGCGTGATCGTGGGTCACCGCGATTCGTTCGACGACATGAATCGCGCAATTTCCGCGCACCAGCTCAAGCCGGTTGTCGATCGCGTGTTTTCGATGACGGACATTCACGCCGCGGTCGAGTACATGGCCGCGGGAAGACATTTCGGGAAGGTGTGCGTGCGGATAGGCTAATTGTGCGAGTAATCGCGTCCGCGCCACTCCATTCGTTTGCGCGCAACAATCTCCATCGCCGCGCGAATGTAAAAATAAATCCGAAGCAGTCCGCCGAAGGGATGAAACCATTCCAAATACGGCCGCATGTACGCAATGTTCCGGTATCCGTCCATCGAGCCGACGTTGGTGAGGTATGCCAACAGCGCGAACACGGCGTAGATCGTCATCGAGAAACTAAAATCGCGCGCGGCAATTTGGCGCGCACACGCCGCGACGAACAACGGCAGCGGCAGCACGTCTTGGATTAACAGATACACGATCCGGTTCGCCATGCGGCGGACGCCGTCCTGATTCTGCATGCGTATTTTGCGCACCATGAACTGTTGCAACTGCGCGAACCCGCGGTAAATCCGCACGCGCACCATCGATTGCGACCAGCAGACTCCCATGTTTCCGCCGTGTTTGCGCACGAGCGCCGCGAGCAGCGTGTCCTCGGGCTGGCGATTGTGAATCGCAGCATGGCCTCCGCACGCGAGGTATACGTCGCGTTTCACGAGCGTGAACGCGCCGATCCCGATCGCCGGCGTGCGCGGTTCGTTCAGGCGCGTGAAGTGCGATCCCTGAATGATGCCCGCCCACGCCGTCGGCATGTACAACTCTTCGCCCAGCGATTTATTGTCGATATACGCGACGCAGGTCAGGAAGTCGTACTTGTTCGCGACGGCCAGTGCGATCGCCTGGCGCAGTGCGTCGGGATGAAGAACAACATCGGCGTCCATCAGCAACAGCCACGGATTGGCCGCGTCACTTTCGCCGACGCCGTGCCACACCGCGTTTGCCTTGCCAAGCCAGCCGTCCTGCGACGGCGGATCGTGCAATACGTGAATACGCGGAAATTCGTCCGCCAACTTGTCGAGAATTGCCGACGTTGCGTCCGTGGAATGATCGTCGACGTAAATCACTTCGAGGTCCGGATAGTCCAGCGCGGTCACGCTGCGCGCGGCCACTTCGATTCCGTCCTCCTCGTTGCGTGCGGGAGAAATGAGCGAAACGCCCGGCCATTCGGTCGGATACGGCGAGGGAGGCGCATCGGGATTCAGCGAAGGCAGGCCTTTGATATTGCGCTGAAACATGCCGCGCCGGATCAGGTTGGTGAGGATTTGAAAGATGAACGCGATCGCACCGAGCCACGCGAGGAGCCAATAACCTGTGATTGGCGCCGCTACGAGTATCACAAGGGCGACGAACCGCGTGACCGTAAGTCCCGCAGGCTCGTATTTTCGTTTCCACAGGTCCGCGGGAGCAGGTGGTACGGACGTAGGCAAAACGGTTTTCTGTTTCGTCGCTGTCGCGCTGTCGTTCATGGGGCGCTATGGTAACGGCGGTGCGAATGACGTGCAATCGATTGACACTGCATGAATCGACTACTTAGGATTCCGTAAGGGATTCAGGCCGGACCACGTTCATGTTCCTAACTCCGTTATTCAGACTTTGCCTCTGTTTGATTTTATTTCTTGCGGCGGCCGCCGCATCTCGCGCCACGGAGCAGGCAGCGCCCGCGCAGCCCAATCCGTACGCCGCCGCGCGCGAACAGATCAAGAACCAGATCGAGACGTACGCGCAAAAAATCGAACAGGCCGAAGCCTTGGCCACGGACGCCGAGGCCGCGCGCATCGGCATCACCGTGCAAGACCTGCACGACTACGCCGTGCAACTGCGCGATGCTCTCAGCGCCCTCGAAGACCGGCAGGACGCCATCGACGCGATCGAAGAAGTGCAAAAAACCATTGCGGGCGTTGATGCGGAAATCGCCGCGTACAAAGGCCTGCAGGAACCGCCGCCGTACCCGCCGTGGGTCGTCGATGCCTATCGCGACGCGTTGGATTCGAAAACCTCGCAGCGTGAAGTCGCGCGCCGCGCGTTGGATCAGGCCAAGGAAACCGCGGCTGCGGCGGACAACGAACTAAAGTCGCGCGAAGGCGAAGCGGCCGTTGCAAACGAAAAACTGTCCACGAATTCAGACCCGTCGCAACAGCCGAAGTTGGAATGGGCCGCGCAGGTCGCCACGGCGTTGCGGGATCGCGCGCAAGCGCGAAAGGCATTTGCCGATACGTTCGCCGAATTGTTGCAAGCGCGCGTGGATCTCGCCGACAAGGAACTGGATCTCGCAGACCGCAAACGCAAAGAGGCCGAGTCGAAGATCGCGTACCGCGCGGAAGACCTCGAGGCGAAACGCGCGGAACTGAACACCGCACGCGACGCCCTTGCGAAGGAGCGTGCCGCTGCGGACGCGCAACGCGAGAAGACAAAGAAACGGCTCGATGACGCGCGGGCGGCGCTCGAGGCGTCTGTTGAAGACGAGGAGTACGCCGTCAATCAGGCCGCGGTGGAATTGCGCAAAGTCGAGGCGGAAGCCGCGCAGGAAAAGTCGTATTTGCTACGCGATCAGATGGACACGCTCTACCATCTCGCCGAGATCTGGAGCGCGCGCTACAGCCTGCAAACCAAACCCAAGGAGTTCCCGCTGCGCCAACAGCGCGAGCAGTTGCTTGACTATCAGACGTCGCTGGGTCTCTCGCGGCGCGTACAGGAAACGCGCGAAGACGTGTTGCGCGCCGAAGTGCGGGAATTGGGTCAGCGTCTCGGTCAGATCCAGCAAGGGTTCAACTCCCTCGACAACTCGCAACCGTTATTAAAACTGCGCACCGCCCAGCTCGATCAGTTTGCGCAGTCCCTCGCCTCGATCGATCGCGCCGAAAAACTCGTGGGCCGCGTGCTTGCCGAAATCGCGGAAGTCGAAAAGCGGCAGTCGCTGGGCGAGCGGCTGCAACAGTTCGGCGAAACCGCGCAGATGATTTGGGACAAACGGATCTTCGATATCGAAGGCCAACCGCTCACGCTGAAGAAGATCGGTATCGCCCTCCTCATTCTCGCGGTCGGCATGGCGCTCACGCGCGTGGTCCGCACGCTGCTGCGCCGGGCGTTTCGCGCGCGTCCCCACATCGATCCGAACGTCTCCGCCGTCATCGAGCGTTTGCTGCACTACGCCATGGTCGCCGCGATCGTTCTGTTCGCGCTCAACACGGTCAATATTCCCCTCACGGTATTCACATTCTTCGGCGGCGCGCTGGCTATCGGCGTTGGATTCGGCGCGCAAACGCTGATCAACAACTTCATCAGCGGACTGATCCTCATGGCGGAACGTCCGATCAAGATCGGCGACATCGTCGAAGTGGACGGCCAGCGCGGGCTCGTCGCGGAAATTGGGGCGCGGTGTTCGCGCATCGCGACATACTCGGGGGTGGATATCCTCGTCCCGAACAGCGTGCTGCTCGAAAAGAACGTCATCAATTGGACGTACAACGACGCCAAGGCGCGGTTCTCGTTCATCATCAAAGTCGCGCACGAAGCCAACACGCGCGACGCGACGCGCCTGATTGAAAAGGCGCTGGGCGATCACGGCAACGTACTGAAGACGCCGGAACCGTCCGTGCTCTTCAACGAAATTCTCGATAACGCGTTTGTCTTCGAGGTGAACTTCTGGCTGGACCTGCGCGCGACGCCGGACGGACGCATCGTCAGCAGCGACCTGCGCCACATGATCGAACGCGCATTTCGCGACGCGGGAATTCAGTATATCTCCCCTCCAAAGGCTGCGGTTACTCGCCCGAATGCAAGTCCCGAGGACGAAACATGAGCCGCGCCCGATGGCTTGTCATTTGTCTATTCGTCGTATTCGGCGCGTCGGCGCAAGAGAACGAGAGCGAGCGGATTCTTTCGTATCAAAGCGACGTCACGATAAATGCCGATGCCTCGTTATTGGTGCGCGAGACGATTCGCGTCTACGTGCTGGGCGTTGATATCAAGCACGGCATCTTCCGCGATTTCCCGACCATCTACCGCGATTTTCCGAACAATTACAAGACGCCGTGGCTGACTCGATTCACAACGACATTTGAGTTGCAGGAAGTCACGCTCGATGGCGCGCCCGTGCCGCACCGCGAGGAGATGCAGGTGAACGGCGTGCGCAGCTACATCGGCGATCCCGATGCCTTCGTCTCCCGTGGCGAACACACGTACACGCTTGTGTACCGGACGCAGCACCAACTCGCGTATTGGAAAGAGAACGACGAACTCTACTGGAACGTGACGGGCAACGGGTGGCAGTTTCCGATCGAATCCGCCGAAGCGCACGTGCGTTTCGAGCGCGCCCCGGATACGTCTGCCCTCCGTATGAACGGCTTTACCGGCCCAAAGGGATCGACCGAGCAGGCCTACGAATGGAAGATGGAGCCCAGCGGGGAGATTCTATTCCGCACAACGCGTTCGCTGGGCGCGCAGGAAGGCTTCACCATCTCCGTCATGTTTCCGAAAGGGACCGTCCGCCGGCCTACTGTCGTCGAAGACTTGAAGAAATGGGCCGAGGACAACTACGCGATCCGGGTCAGTCTCATCGGCACATTTCTAACCATCGCCTATTTTGTTTTTGCGTGGCTGCTCGTGGGCAAAGACCCTGCGCCCGGCCACTTTCAGGCGCGCGCGGAACCGCCGAAAGACTACAGTCCCGCCGCGGCGCGCTATCTCACGCGCATGGGTTTCGATCATCAAACCTTTGCGACGGCGCTCGTCAGCCTCGCAGTGAAAAAATACGTCAGCATCTCGCAGACGGACAAATACTTCAGCGTGAAACGTCTCGACACGCCGGAGGGCAAGTGTTCGCCCGAAGAATTGGCGGTGCTCAACACGCTCTTGGCGAGGGGCGACTCGATCACGTTTCGCCAGAGCAACCATTCGCGCATCTCGAGCGCGATCAAGGCCTGCCACGATTCGTTGCGCATGCAATACGAGAAGCGCTATTTCCTCACGAATGCCGCGTACGCATTGCCCGGCACCCTGCTCGCCATGATCACCATCGGCTGCGCGCTGTTTCTCTCGCCGCACTCCGCGAACAACCCCGTCCTGTTTCTCGGCATCTGGCTGACCTTCTGGTCCTTTGGCTGCTTCGTGCTTGCACATGCCGTCGTCGCCGCGTGGCGTTGCGCGTTTCGGGGCGTCGGACAATTCGGCGGGGCAGTGTTTATGACCGCGTTCGCGACGCCGTTCTTCGCCGCGGAGGTCTTCGTGACGGGACTTATGTTCGGCAGCAACGCGATGTGGGTGTTGCCCCTCATCGTCGTGCTGGCCACAATAAATTTGGTCTTCTACCAATTAATGAAGGCGCCGACCAAACTCGGCCGCGCCGCGCTCGACGAGATCGACGGGTTCCGCGCGTACCTCGAAGGCGGCGGCCGCGGCTTGCCGCAGTCCGCAGTCATGACCACGCCCGAGGCAGTCGAGTTCAATCAATATTTCCCCTACGCGATGGCGCTCGATCTCGACAAGGAGTGGGCCGGCCGCTTCACAGCCGACCTCGCCGACGCCCAGAAAGACGACCCGCGGTACAACGCGTACAACCCCTACTGGTACCACGGCGACATGTGGAACCGCCGCGGCATGAGCGGGTTTTCAAGCTCCATCGCGTCGACCATGGCATCGCAAATCTCGTCGTCCTCCGCCGCGCCCGGCAGCAGCTCCGGCGGCTCATCGGGCGGATCGTCCGGTGGTTCCTCCGGCGGTGGTGGCGGAGGCGGTGGTGGCGGCGGGTGGTGATTCTTTTTGGCAATTCAAGTTTGACTGTATCGAGATATATGGAGTGCGGTGGCAGAGTTCACCGGAGCCTTGCGGAGGTGGACGGCGACACCGCTTTGGCTGTGCCGGGTCGTTCGCCTCGATACAGCCAAAGCGCCGTCGTCCCTGGCCGCTCTACCGGCGCATTCCAAATGGCCCCTGGCGCTAGACGCAATGTTGAACTGCACTAGCCATTTTTGTCGTCTTGTTCGGTGCAATTACATAGTCGAACGCGGGTCCACTCCCGTCGCCGATTGGACTCCGGTGGGTCTGTGGGTAGTATGATGGGTACCTGCGATTTCAATGTATACGTAAACACGGTTTCCGTGTGTGAGGGAGGACTTAGAATGTCGAAGAAGCAGGATGTCAGCCGCCGGGATTTTATGCGCGGGGCGGCGAAGGCGGCGGCGGGAGTGACGGCAGGCGCGGCAGCAGTGCAGACCGCGCAAGCGTCTCCGGAGGTGTTCAAACGGATTCTGCCGCAGACGATCATCGGCGCGAACGAAAAAATCCGCACGGGGCACATCGGCCTTCGCTATCTTCGAAATCTCGGCCCCGGGATGGGATTCCGAAACCTTCAAATCGTGATGTCGCGTCAGGCGCAGGACATTCAACCGATCATGTTGTGTGATCTTTGCCCGCAGTTCACAGCCGCCGGCGTGCAGCTCGTATCGAACGGCGTCGGCGTCGGAAAATTCGATGCGCCCAAAGAGACGACCAAATTCGAGGAGGTTATTGCGAATAAAGACGTGGACGCGGTCGTCATCGCGACACCGGACCACTGGCACACGATCCCAACGTTGATGGCCATTGACGCGGGCAAAGACGTGTATTGCGAGAAACCGTTGTGTGCGACTATCGAAGAAGCGATCGCGGTGCGCGACAAAGTGAAAGCGTCCAAGCAGGTCTATCAGTCGGGTACGATTCAACGCAGCGGCAAGTACTTCCAGGAAGCCGTGGATATGATCCAAAAGGGGTACATCGGCAAGGTCGGGCGCGTGGAGTGCTGGAACCACGACGAGAGCCCCGTCGAAGGCATCGGCAATCCAACGTCAGCCAAACCCGAATGGCTGGACTGGAACCGGTACATCTCGTGGACGCCGAAAGTGGATTACAACCAAAACCGTTACATCTACAACTTCCGTTGGTTTACCGATTACTCCGGTGGAAAGATTACCGATTGGGGTACCCACCTTCTCGATATCGCGATTTGGGCGATGGGCGAGACGAAAGCACCGAAGAACATCACTGCGGCCAGCGGAAAGATGATCTTGACCGATAATCGCACGACGCCCGACACGTTGGACGTGTTCTGGGAATTCGACGATTACATCTTGAGCTTCTCGAACCGTGCGTGGAGTCCCGATTGGTGGACAGAGCAGGTCGGCGAGAAGAAGTCGCCAAGCCCAGGCCACGGTATCTTTTTCCATGGAACGCTTGGCACCATGCGCGTCGATCGATTGGGCTATGCGATTTATCCATTCGCCGCGAACAAAGCGATTGGCACGGCAGAACCGAAATCCGTGCGCAATGCAGTCGAAGGCGATATGAACAACAACCACTGGCAAAACTTCGCGGACTGCGTGCGTGGACGTCAGGCGCCCGTGTGCAACATCGACGTCGCGTTCCAAACCGCGAAGATTTGCCTCACGGGCAAATGCGCGTATCTATCGAATGGCAAGTTGCAGTGGGACGATAAGGCGCTGAAGTTTACCGGCAAAGACGCGGACGCGGTGAAGATCGCGAACGACTGGGCGTATCGCCCGTATCAGAATGGGTATTCGTTGAAGGCGCCGTACATTCCGAGCGCGTAACGATCTAATTTGCCTTGATAATGAAGGAAAAACTCATGAAACGTTTTTTCGTGTTGATGGCGATCGCGGCGTTCGTCCTGGGTGCGCGAGCGGAAACATCCGCGCCCGCGGACGCGACGGGCAAATTGTCGGCAGAAGAACAGGCCGACGGCTTCAAGCCATTGTTTAACGGTAAGGACCTCGACGGCTGGTGGTCGCGCGGTACGAACAAAAACGCGTTCCAGGTGCATGACGGCGTGATCCTCGTGACCGGTGAGAAGGACGGCGATTACCTGTTTACGAAGGACAAGTTCGACAACTTCGTCGTGCGTTACGAGTACCGCTGCGTCTCCGGCGAAGGCAATTCGGGTTTCGGTATTCGCTGTCCTGACGTAGGCGATCCCGCGTTCAAGGGCATGGAAATCCAGGTGTTGCGCCCGGGCTGGGAGACGCCGTATCAGCGCGCGGGTTCGTTGTACCACACCGTCGCCCCGACTGTGGAGGCGGACAAAAAGTTCGGCGAATGGAACAGCGTCGAGGTCTTCGCCGACGGCCCGCACATCCGCACTACGATGAACGGCAAAGTCATCTACGACATTCAAATGACGGACTTCACGAAAGAAAAAATTGAAAAAGAAAACGTGAAGGACGAGTGGCGTTTGCCTTTGGATGACCGCCCCGCGAGCGGCTACTTCGGTCTGCAGGACCACTCGGACAAAGTAGAGTTCCGCAACATCCGCGTGAAAACGCTCGGTGCGAAACCGGCCGCGAAGTAACATGCAGGCCAGGTTCGATACTCGACCAGGTCCCACAAGCCGTCGCAGCTTTTTGCGCGCGGCCGCGGTGGCCACGTGCGGCGTTACGTTCTCAAGTTTGGCAGGCGCGAAGTTCTTGCAAACGCCCTGGGTCTGTATCCGCGAAGTCATCGAGTCCGGCGCAATCGGCACCGTAAAATACGCAAGCGCTCTCGTGCCTTTCAGCGCTACGACGAATTCTTCAACCGAAATTGCGCGCTTCGGCGCTATGATGCCGCGCGCGGTGTCCGATGCGTTGGACGGGATCCTGCTTGCAATGTCACAAGCGGGCCCGCAGCGACTGGAACTGGTACGACACACCGAAACGGGCGCGTTTTCCATGAACGGCGCGCTCGCGAACGGGGCCACGTTTGCCGTTGCTACCACGCATGCGAATCGCGCACGCGCAATCACGATTCGCGGGACCTCCGGCGCGCTCTATCTGAATGGCGAATGTGTCTTGGACTCCGAAGGCCATTGCCGGGAAATTCGGCTTTGAAGCTATCTGTGTCTCGCCGCGCCTGCTATAGAAACGTTCCACGCCTATGAACAAACCGTTTCATCTCGAAATCCTGCCGCAACCCGATGAGACCACGTGCGGGCCGACCTGCCTGCATGCGCTCTACACCTTCTACAACGACACGCTGAAACTTGCGAACGTAATCGAAGAAACGGCGACGTTGGAAGAAGGCGGCACGCTTGCCGCGTATCTCGCTATTCACGCGATGAGACGCGGATACGCGTGCACGATGTACACGTACAACCTGCGCGTGTTCGATCCGACGTGGTTCGATGGCAGCCCGGACGAGATGATCGAGAAGCTTGAAGCGCGCCTCGACTACAAACGCACCGCCACCAAGTTACAACGTGCGATCCAGGCGTACATCGATATCGTGAAAGCGGGCGCCGACCTTCGCTTCGAAGATTTGACGCTGGAGCTGATCACGTCCTATCTCGACCGATCGATTCCGATCGTCACCGGACTGAGTTCGACGTATCTGTACCGTTGTCCGCGCGAAATGCCCGATGGCGATTACGACGACGTGAAAGGCGATTCCCAGGGGCACTTCGTCGTGCTCTGCGGATACGACCGCAAAAACCATGAAGTGCTCATCGCCGATCCGCTCGAACCGAATCCGCTCGGCAAGGAACGGCTTTACAGCATTGACGCGGATCGCGTGATCAATTCAATCCTCTTGGGTGTTCTTACGTACGACGCAAACCTGCTCATCATAGAGCCCAAGAAAAAACGCGGACGGTAAACGATGTCCGTTCTGATTGTTGTAAACCGCCCACAAAACTGGCCGCTCGACATCAAGGTGGGCGAAGTGGTCGCCGCCCGCGACTACCTCACCAAACCGAACTACTACCGCCTTCGTGGCGCGCGCGTGTTCAACCTGTGCCGATCGTACCGGTACCAAAGCACGGGCTATTACGTGTCGCTGCTTGCCACCGCGCGCGGCCACAAACCGCTGCCGAGCATCGAAACTATTCAGGACATGAAGTCCGCCGCGATCATCCGTCTGGCGTCAGACGAACTGGAAGAATTGATCCAGGCCAGCCTCAAACCGATCCATTCGCGCGAGTTCACGCTGAGCATTTATTTCGGGCGCAACATGGCCAAGCGCTACGACAAGCTCTGCGGATACGTGTTCCGTCATTTTCAGTCGCCGTTCATGCGCGCGAAATTCACGTTCGACAAGGAAGACGGCTGGCAGCTCTCGAGTCTGCGCACCATCTCCGCGAACGAGATCCCCGCGGCCCACCACGATTTTGTCGTCGAGGTCACGCAGGATTATTTCGAAAATTCACGCGCGAGCGCGCCATGGCGATCGACCGCGCGCTACGACATCGCAATTCTCCACAATCCAACAGAACTCGATCCGCCTTCGAACGAACGCGCGCTGGAAAAATTCATCAAAGCCGCAAAAAAACTGGATATCGACGCGGAACTGGTCGAAAAAGAGGATTACGGCACGTTGCCGCAGTTCGACGGCTTGTTCATCCGCGAGACGACCAGCGTCGATCATCACACGTACCGTTGGTCGCGCCGTGCGCATGCCGAAGGCCTCGTGGTGATTGACGACCCCGATTCGATCGTGAAATGCGGCAACAAGGTCTATCTCGCCGAATTGCTCGATCTGCATCGCGTGCGCGTGCCCAAGACGCTGATTGTGCACAAAGGCAACCAGGAAGAGGTTCTCAACGCCATCGGCCTTCCGTGCATTTTGAAACAACCGGACAGCTCGTTTTCACAGGGCGTGCACAAGGCGACGACCGAAGCGGAACTGCATGACATTCTCGAGAACCTGCTCGACGAGTCGGACCTCGTCATCGCGCAGGAATTCTTGCCGACGGACTACGATTGGCGCATCGGCGTGCTCGACGGCAAGGCCATGTATGCGTGCCGCTATCACATGGCCGAGAAACATTGGCAAATTCAGCGGCGCGACGATACCGGCAAGACCCATTACGGCAAAGTCGACACCTTGCCGATCGATGAAGCGCCGGACCACGTCGTCCACACGGCGCTGCGCGCCAGCAAACTGATCGGCCACGGTTTCTACGGCGTCGATTTGAAACAAAGCGGTCGGCGCACCTACGTGATCGAAGTCAACGACAATCCGAGCGTCGAGGCGGGTTTCGAGGACCGCGTCTTAAAAGACGATTTGTACTTGCGCGTGATGGAAGTCTTCCTCAAACGCATCGAAGCGCAAAAGGAAGCGCGCGACGAGAAATGAGCGCGCCTCCTTCCTACCATCTGTTCGAGCGCTACGGCGTCGAGCTCGAATACATGATCGTCGACGCCGAAACGCTCGATGTAAAACCGATCGCCGACGAAGTGCTCAAGTCCGTTGCGGGACATTACACGAACGAAGTCGAACGCGGCGTTGTCACGTGGTCGAATGAACTTGTGCTCCATGTGATCGAATTAAAGTCCACCCAGCCGCTTGAATCTATCGACAACGTGTATCGCGATTATGACAAGAACGTGCGCGATATCAACGCCATTCTCGCGCCCATGGGCGCGCGCCTCATGCCCACGGCGATGCATCCGTGGATGGACCCCTTCGCGCACACGCGCTTGTGGCCGCACGACAACAACGAAATCTACGACGCGTTCAACAAAATTTTCGATTGCCGTGGGCACGGCTGGTCGAATCTGCAAAGCGTCCATTTAAACTTGCCGTTTGCGAATGACGACGAATTCGCGCGGCTTCACGCGGCCATTCGTTTTCTGATGCCGATCATGCCCGCGCTGGCCGCGAGCTCGCCCATTGTCGAGTTGCGCGCGACCGGGCTGCTCGACAATCGCATGGACGTCTACCGATTGAACTGCAAACGAATTCCATCCGTCACCGGTTTGGTAATTCCCGAACCGGTGTTCTCGCGGGAGGAGTACGATCGTGCAATCTTGCAGCAGATGTATGCCGATATTGCGCTGTTCGATCCTGAAGCGATTCTACAGGACGAATGGCTCAACGCGCGCGGCGCGATTGCGCGCTTCGAGCGAAATACCATCGAGATCCGTGTGCTCGACGTGCAGGAATGTCCCGCGGCGGATCTGGCGATTGTGTTCGCGCTGACAGGCGCGTTACGCGCTCTATGCGACGAACAATGGATCGGCCACGCTGCACAGCGGAATTGGCCCACGGAACCGTTGCACGAGATTCTCATGCGCGCGATCCGCGAAGGCGAACGCGCGCAAATCGGCGATGCGGACTACGCGAACGCGTTCGGCATGTCACCGCGCGCGACCGTTTGCGAACTATGGCGCAAGCTCGCAAACGACACCGCAGATTATCGAAAGGGCGGCGCCCCGGAAGTCGAGCGCGCGCTCGACACGATACTCGTGCACGGGTCGCTCTCTACGCGCATCTTGAAAGCCCTCAACGGCGAAGTTACTCGTGATTCTGTCGCGCGCATCTACGCAAAACTCTGCGATTGCCTGGAATCAGGGAATATGTTTGTCTAGGCAGGGGAATTTACTCGTGCGCCGTCCGCAGCAAACGGTTGCAATCACGTAAATAGCGGCGACTTGATCAGGCCCATCTTCGCGAGGCGGAACGTCATTCCAATGCCCAGGCACCCGAAGCCGTACTTCAGGCTACGCTGAAAATTGATCGACGACGCCTCCTCGAAATACTTCGTCGGACACGTCACTTCGGCGATGGTGAATCCTTTCCACAGGATTTGCGCGAGCATCTGGTTGTCGAACACGAAGTCGTCGGAGTTGGCGTCCAGCGGCAGGCTTTCGAGAATCTCGCGCGAGAAGGCGCGATACCCCGTGTGGTATTCCGAAAGTTTCGCGCCCAGCAGCATGTTCTCGGCCGCCGTCAGAAACCGGTTCGACACGTATTTCCAAATCGGCATGCCCCCGCGCAGCGCGTGTCCACCGAGAATGCGGGACCCAAGGACGCAAGGATAAAGATCGTTCGCGATGATCGACGCCATCGCGGGAATCAGTTTCGGCGTGTACTGGTAGTCGGGATGCACCATGATCACGATATCCGCGCCGTGCTCGAGCGCGATGCGGTAACAACTTTTCTGGTTGCCGCCGTAACCGCGGTTCTTCGGGTGGGTATGCACCGTGGTGTTCGGAAGCGTTTTCCCAATCGCAGACGTTTCGTCTTTGCTCGCGTCGTCGACAAGAATGACTTCGTCGACGATGCCTTGATCCATCACTTCTTCGTAGGTCTTCACGAGCGTCTGCGCCGCGTTATACGCCGGCATCACAACGATAATCTTTTTATCTTTGAGCATGGCGCGGGAGTTTATCAGAAAGGGGACGCGATGCGTTAGCGCGGCGAGTCTGTGTTCGCGTTGCGTGGAATTGCGGCGGAGGTGTCGGCGCGCTGCCGGTAAATTCCCACCCACGATTTCGATTTCGGTGCGATGCCTTTTTGTTGGTCGTCCCAATAATACGCCGTCCCCGCCATTGTAATGTCCACAAGTCCAACGCGCTCGCACCGATCATGCACGTACTTCTGGGCCCAATTCAGAAACATGGGGTTGCTCTTTTGCGACGCGTTCCACGACGTCGTCATCATGGCCAGCACAACCAACTTCGGATCACCGCCTTCGATTTGATCGATCATTTGTTGCTGCATTTGCGCGGCGAAGGGTTGGTCTTCCATCAAGGGATAAATGTACGCAAAGCCGCTCACGGACCGCCGGTACGAATAAAAACACAACTGCGGTTCCGATCCGATTATCGCGATGCGATCGTTCGGCTGCGTGTGGTCGCGGATGTATTGTCCGATTGCGACGGACTCGGGGAAGGGGTTGGTCGCGTAGATCGCGCGGGACACCTGTTCCGGGGTTTGGATGAAGAGATACGCCCTGTCCGCAATCGCGTACTGCAACCATGCCATTCCCGCAACGGCGAGCGGCGCAGCGGCTCCCAACACGCGCTGCCACGATTGCGGCAGCCGCTCCGCGAGCCACGCCGAACCCAGCGCGGCCAGGATCGAAATAACTGGAAACATGAGCACGAAATAATGTTCCCGAAAATAGAAGCCGGGGCTGACCGCGGCGACGCCCGCAATCAGTAATCCGACTAAGAAGAGCGCGTGCGAACGACGCTTAGCCAGCGCGACGAGCCCTGCAGTAGCGAGTACACAAAGGAACAACGACATTGGCACAAGTTTGACCAGTGTGTTTCCCAGATTCTTGGGGATGCGCGCGACCGTATTCTTGGAAACATAGGCATTGGCGTAATCGAAGGTCCAGAACCAGAACGTAGGAAACACCCCGGCCCACCACATCGCAAAACACGTCAGCAGAAACGGCGCAAACACTCCCAGCGCAAAAAATACGCAACCGAGAATGCGCGACCGCGCCGTCTGAGATGCATCGTTCCGCAGGTTCCAAACGAGATACAGCCCCGCCACGACGAGGAACGGCGCCGCGTGTTGTTTCATCATGAACGCGCACCCGAACAGCAGTCCTGCCCCCAGCGCGTGAAACCAGCGCAGCGGTTTGCCGGGCCGTAACAACACGCAGAAACCGGCCAAGCCGAACAACACGACAAAATGCGTGGCGTGCGCGAATGCGCCCAACGCCGCGGAACTGAGGGTGAAGCATGCGAAACTCGCCGCGGCGATCAGCGCCAGTACCGGCGAGTAATAGCGCCGGACAAGCATGAACAACAACAGAATGCCGATCGAATTTACGACGAGCAGGCCAAGGTGAATGCCCACGATGCTTTGCCCGAACAGCGCCATGACAATGGCATACGCCGCGTAAATCCCCGGCATTTTCATGTTGTACACTTCGACGAATGGGAGCGTACCTTGCAACAAAAGTTGTCCTGCGTACGCGTATTCGCCTTCATCGCGCTCCAGCGGCGCGGCGGCGAGGCGCAGGCGAATGATTGCGGTCAAAAGCATTATCGCCGCCAGCCCGACCCACGCGAGCCGGCGGGTCTGTTCTTCAGGGTTTAAGGCCGACGATGCCGATATGCGTTTCGTTGCCATTGACGGAGTCCATTTCGAGAAAGATCGCGCATTGTAGAGCATCGCTGCTGCTTGCGACGAATAGTGCGTGCGTTGGGCACGGGAACAACCGCGTGGTACACTGCCGCGTTTCGGCACGAATCCGGTCGCGCAAAATTGCAGTCCAATATCGGCGCATGCCGCGCCTTCTTGCAGCGACCATTATGGGAGACGCGTGATGACGCGAAACGTACGGACGATTTTTTTTGGGTTCGCGATGGTCGCAGCCACAATTGCGCACGCTGAGCCCACGCTTGAATCCGTCGAAAACGAGGTCGAAGCTCTGTGGGCCAAAATAAACGGTTTCTCCGCGCAGACGACGACCGACGCAAAGGTTCCAATGGGGCCAATGAATATGACGTCGCACGCGACCGGGACCCTCCAGTGCCTGAAACAGGGCGATGTGACGCTGTTTCGATTGGACATGATCAACAAGTTGGACACGGGTATTCCGCTGCCGGGCAAGTTGGCGGGCATCGCCGAGCAAAAAGTGCTCAGCGTGTTCGACGGAAAAGTCCTGTACAACGAAATGGAGGCGATGGGAAAGAAACAGGCCTTCAAAATGTCGAACGAATCCGCGAACAAACAATCGCCAACCAGCGGGCGATCCATGTTCCAGGCGTTGCGGGAGAAAGGCGATCTAAAACTACTGCCCGAAGCCACCGTTGACGGCAAGCCCGCCTACGTCGTAGAGGTTACGCCGAACGAGGAAATGAAACGAACCGCACCCACTCCGGTCAGCTTGATAAAGGTTTACATTTCAAAGGACGTGGGATTGCAGGTAAAAATGGAAGTGTTCGGAGAAGATGGCACGCCCACGTCGACAACGGTCTACAGCAACATCGACACGAACGCAAAACTGTCACCGGATCAGTTTGTGTATAAAGCACCCGAGGGTGTTACCGTGCAAGACATGAGTGACATGAAACTTCCAGGTCGTAAGTAATCCTTAAAAAAAAAAAGGCCGGGGCACTCGCTAGTGCGAGATACCCCGGCCTTTGTGATGTAGCGCTACTGTTTCTCGAGTATGTAGTTGATCGTCGTCTGGATGTCCGAGGCGTCTTCCTTGCCGTCGCCGTTTACGTCGGGATCGACGCCCGGCCCGGACGTACCGAGCAGACCGCGAACAACCAACTGCACGTCCACCGAGTTCACCTTCCCATCGCCGTTCGTATCCAGCTTCACGTCCGCCTCGATGGTCACCGAGTCTGACAGCACCGGCGCGCCTCGCAGGAAGATGGGCTGGCCGCCGAGCGAATCGATCGGGATCGTCGCCGGGAGCACCTGGAAGTACCACAGGTCTCCGGGGTGCGTCGCGATGCGCGGCAGGAGCGTGTGGTTGTTGTACGCCGGCACGATCGCGTTGTTCTTGAACCAATAGATGTTCGTCGGGCCTTCCGGCAGCGACGGATGGTTGTACGTGTAGCTCGCGACCAGGTTATCCGCGTCGCGCGGATTTGGCGGCGTCAGCGAAAGGCCCGTCGCCGTTGGCACGACCGCCGATGTCGAAAGTGCAATCGCTATGACCTGACACGAGCTAAACTGCCCGGCCGACGCACACAGAATCGCGCCGTACGTGCCATCCACAAAGCCCGTCGTGTCCCAACTGAATTCGCCCGTCGACGGATTGAGCGTCGCGCTGCCCGGAATCGGCGACACGCCGAGCCCGTCCGGCGGCGAGATCATCGAGAATGTAGGCGCGCCTTGCGTAGACAACGCTTCCGCTGTGAACGCTACAATCGTTCCCGGTTCAACGATCTTGATCGGGATCGGTTGCAACTCCAGAGGCACGGCCCCGGGTAACGAGTCGAGATCCGTTACCTTTGGATCGGCGGCGCGGTTGGCCAGCACATCGTCCACGTCCAACGGAATACCGTGACCGTCCGACAATCCGACAACCGCGCGTTCCGCGGTGAGATCGAGGTACGTGAACCGGATTTGGCCGCCGTAGAAGATTTCGCACTGCACCGTATTCGCGAACGACTCGCCCGGCTGGCCCAGCGCGCTGTTGTCATACGAAGGCACGTTTTCGAACGTAACGACGATGCGGTCATCCATGAACCGCGCCCACACCTCGCCGCCGCTGCGCGGGCTCAGATCGCTGTACAGGAACGCGATGCGCGGTATATCGAAATAACTCTCCAGCGTAATGGTCGAGTTCACGTCCTCAGTCGCATATTGCGCGTTCGCCCCCGAGATGTAGCCATTGGCGGAGATGATGAAATCGCTAATCAATTGCCCAAAGAACGGAATCGGAACGCTGGAAGTGAAGTTGATCGTGCCGTCGTCCGCCATCGGGAGCAGGAAGAAGTCTTCCTTCGCAACGGGCAGTGTACCGTCAAACGTCGGCGCGATTTTGCTGTCCGACGCGGCGTGCGCGGCGTACGTCGTGTAGTTGAAATAGTCCTGTGGCCGTTGCGTGCCCGCTCCGGTGATAGGCACAGCGCCGGTCGGCACGAACGTCAACTGCGAGTTGGCCAGGTCCGTCCCGTTCGTGAACCCTTCGCTCAAGAAGTCGACGTCAACACCGATGGTGACGCGCGAAAACTGCGCCAGGTTTTCGGGAAACGATCCGGGCCGCGGGAAAAGTCCGTAATACACATTCGTGCCGGCGCCCAAACCCGGCGAGTCGATCAGCCGTTCACTACCGTTCGTAATCGTCGCCAGCACCGTTCCATCGCTGGCGTTGTTTGGGAAACGGTTCAGGTTGCGAACCACGACGACGCCGGTGAAGTCGCCCGCGCTGGGATTCTTCCACGTCAGTGCTACTCGCGCGTCGCCCGATTTGCCCGTGGCGCGAAAATGGCGCAACGGCTTCAGATTGACTTTGTGGATTTCCGTTGCATGCAACGCTTTGGCGATGTTCTCTTTTTCGGTCGCGGTCAAACCCAGATTATCGGCGGCGGTGAGCATCTGATTGCCAAAGTCAGGGTAATCGGATAGCGGTGTCAGGAGGTTGGTCTGACACTCGTAGTACAAATCGGCGACCAGAGAAATGCCCATCGGGGCTATGGTAATTCCGCGGAACGTGTCGCCGTCCGTCAACAGGTACGCCAATTTGTTCGACACGCCCGAATTGGAGTGAACGCCGCCATTATCGAAGAAGGGATCGAATTTCCAAAAGTCGCCGAGGTAGACCTCCGGGTCTTGAAAGTCAGTCGGGCTTCGCATGTTTCGAATTGCGCCAAAGCCCGGCACGTCTTCACCCAGAAGCCATTTCACTGCCGGTGTGTCGGTACCTAGCCCGTTGGTCTGATCGATGAATTCGCCCCACACGTCGGAGAATGACTCGTTCAACGCACCGGACTCACCGCCGTAGAAGAGGTTGGATTCGTGCGACGTGACGCCGTGCGTGAGTTCGTGGCCCACCACGTCATCCGCGGTAAAGCCGTCACCAAAGTACATGCGCTGGAAGAAATCGTCCCAAAACGCGTTGAAGAACGGGCAATTGAACCTGTCGGGGCAAAAACGCGTTGTCGCGTCCATCACCAGCCCAAAATCGTCGATACTGTCACGGCCGTGTTCGTTGAAATAAAAGTCGTACGTGTTTCCATAAAAATCGTACGCGTTGTCGACGTCCGGAATTCCCGTTGCCGGATCGCCTTCAAAACGCACCAAATCGCCCGGGTCGATAAAGGGCACGTTGTCGGCATCGAATATCACGCGAAACCTTGATTCCTGAATCATTGAAACACGCAGGGCCGCCGTGCCGTTGTGCGCGTCGATAAGCATGCGTTCGCCCACGGGCATGCCGGGCCCGATGCTATGGACCTTCACTTCGTAAACAAGCTTCACCTGCCCGGCGTTACCCATCACGTAGGGGACGTACAAATACAGCTTTGGCGGCGTGTTCGTGTCGAAGGTGTAGCCCGGATGTTCGTGTAACAACGTTCCGACGGCCGCCAGCTTTGCGTCGTTCTGGTTTAACGTCGGCGACAACGACAGTTCGCCCGAATACACGCGCGGCGCATCGCGCATGATGTCGCTCAGAAGCGACACCACGCCGCCGTCGGGTTTCATCTGCACGTTGGCCTGCGCCCCAAAAATGGGAACGCCTTTGTACGTCTGATCGAGCTTCACGAACGTGCGCGCGTTTTGCGTTTTGACCCGGTTGGTGGTGAACGTCACGCCCTGGTGAATCCCAAATGCGTCGGCATGCTCTTGCAGAAACGACTTCGCTACGGCGTCGGCGCCGCCAGATGATTTAGCGGAAGAACTTGGCTCGAAGGAATTGCCCGCGGGCGCGGCGAGGAATTTCAGATAACCTTCGGGGGTCGTGGAACTGCGCGGATTGCTGACCACGTCGGGACCGGACATGGTTTTCAGTACATCGCGCACGGCGCCTTCCGTGTCGGCGAGCGCATTCGATGCAACCACCGCAGCGATACAAAAGGCTGCGATACCCCACGTGCGAAGCTTACCGGACCGCATGATTTCCCTCTCCCGCGCGAGCACCCTACGCCTTATCGCGTAACCACTCCATCAATGTCCGCGCAATTGTGCGTCCCGTACCGCTTTGCTTGCATCAGCCCCGCGGCAAGCACTCCGGCACTACGTTGGCCACTACCCGTAAAACTTCGGATACCCTACTCGTGTGCGGCGAATTTTGCAGTCCACACGCCCCTCCCCGGGCGCCAGCAAATTGCACACTTGTAGTAATGACCTCAGAATACCGTGGCGATCACACGCTGTCAAGTACCATCTTCGTATTAAAGCAGCGTTTGGAATCATCGTAAGGTGCCTTACGATTTCGGTTTGGACGTCTAATTTCGTGCTGTCGGACTTGATGCACTGCCACGGAACAAACTGCGCAATTCACTTAATCCTAGCAATTCCAACACCCCTAGTCCTGCCAACAGGAGCATCCCTCCACAAAAGGCGGAAATTATCGGTTTGTTCACGTTAATCAAATCGGTTTCGCGAAGTCCCCACGCCGCAATTCCTAGTGCAGCGCTAGTTACCACGCTTCCAACGACCGACCGAATTGGCGCTGACACGCGCACAGACTGCCGGATGGCGAGTAACCCCATGCCGGCCGTGAGCGTGTACCCGCAGATGCCTGCGATAGCCGTTCCTCGAATTCCCAGCCAATAGGTCAAGGGGATGTTGAGCCCGATGTCGAGCAGGAGTCCACAAACGACCGCAATTCCGGCTGGGCGCGCGCGATCGATCGCAGCGAGCACGTGCAAATTGATGTATGCGAGAAAGAACGCAATGCCTCCGGCGGCGAAAACGTTGAAGGCGTCGTCGGCGTTTCCCACGTTGCCAAAGAGCGCGGTCATTAACACGTCGGAGCCGCAGGCCAACAGCACGCCCCCCGGGACCATGACGACAATCGCCGCGCCGTACAACTTGCGCAGACCTTCGGACAGCAGGGCGCGCTCGTTACGCAGCCACAGCGTGCGGACCGTCGGCAACAGGCTGATTCCCGCGGCGATCATCAGGCTGTAGAGAATGGTGATTGTCGGCAACGCGATTTGATACGCCGCGGCGTCCGCGAGATCGCTTCGTACGAGCGATATCACGATCGTGTCCACGGAAGAAAACGCCGCGATTCCGCCGAACGCCACGCTCAGCCATTTCCCCGAATCGAACACGTCGCGCACCAATTCAGGACGCCACGTGAACTTCGCCCGTAGGAGTTGCGGGAATGCGACCATCATCGCCACGAATACGACAGCAATTTCCGCAGCCGCACCCAGCGTATAGGCCACCGCCGGCGCGTAGACCTTCCACCCCAGTTGCAACAGTACGTACGCGCCTGCCATGCACAGCACCGATCGCGCAAGGTCAGATGCGTTGCGCCAGGCCATCGCCTGCAAGCCCAACAGCACTTGCTGCCCGCATTTGAATAACAAGACAAAGACCGCGTGCAACGCGAGGATCGCGAGCAACCCCTGAGAGGCCGGATGCACGAAGATGCGGAGCAGCGGAGAACTATCGCCGTCGGCGTCCAACCACGCCGCCAGGGGCGGGCCAACCAAGAACGCTACGACAACTATGGCCGTGAAGATACCCTGCGGCACGAGGGCGCTGAGTGTGAGCGATTTCAGTGCGTCGTTATCTTTTTCCTCGCGAAATTTCGTGACGAATGGCACCAGTCCCGGATCGAACCCGAACGACGTAATGGTTTGGACCACGGTGATGTACGAGAACAGAACGTAAAACAGACCGTATTCGTCCAGCGACAGGTTTTTGTACAGAACGATGCGGAGCACATAGAACAGCGCGCCCGTCAGCAAAGTCGTCGCAACGGTCATCGCGGCGTGGCGCGCGTACTCGCGCGCGTAGTTCATCATGGTTTCCCCTGCGCGCATCGTACCGCTTCGACAAACGCGTCCGCGGCGAGGTCGATCGTGAACGGCGCGATCGAATCGCGCGCAGCCGCGCGCATCGCCGCGTGACGATCGGGACGCGAAAAAAACGACGCAATTGCATTGGCCAGCGCCGCGGGGTCTCGTGCGGGAACGATGAACCCGTTCTCGCCATCTGTGATCAGGTCCGGCGCCGCGCCGCACGCGTCCGACGCAATAACCGGCACGCCACACGCCAGGGCCTCGTTAATAACCAACCCCCATACCTCGCTCCGCGACGGAAGGATTAACACGTCTCCTATCGCGTAAAACGACGGCATTGTCTCCCGCGGAACAAACCCTGCGAACACGACGCGGCGATCGATTCCTAACTCTCTGGCGCGCTCACGGTATTTCGCCTCGTGCTTTCCACTCCCAACCAACACCAGCGTTATATCTTTCGCGCCGTCTACCGTTTCTGAGTTGCACCCGCTTCGGTACGCGCGTCCGCGCTTGCCTCCGCGCTTCGCTTCAGGCTTTGCAACGCGCTTGGCTTCGCGTTCGCCTTCGTCGTTGTGTCCGTGATCGTCCGTGTCCGTCCGTGTTTGTCCGTGTAAGATCCCAAACGCCTCCATCAACTCCCCCACGCCCTTCAAATCCAACAAATTCCCGCAATACAGCGCGACGTACTTCGTCGTAATACCCAGCCGTGCGCGCTGCGCCTCGCGATCGATACCTGCGATCGCGCCTGCAAATTCCCGCCAATCCACGGTGTTATACGCGATAAGACATCTCGCACCCTCCGCCCCCAATGAAATGAGGTATTCCTTCGCGCGCGAACCGTACGCGATCCATGCGTCCGCACCCCGCACCAACGCGCGCACGAACGGTTTGGTGATCGATCGCAACCACGTCGATTCCGCCGGCGTGCTGCCGCTCCATAAGACAAACGGCGTATTCGTCCGTCGCGCATAGTACGAAGCGTAAAACGCCGCCGGCGTGTCCCACCCGCAGCAGACGATGACCTCCGGACGCAACCGCTTGAGTTCGCGCGGCAGCGAATAATTCAGCAAGATGACGTTGTATCGGCTACCCAATGGCACCGTCACGCACGGTAGCGCGCGCACCCGAAACGCGGCCCCGGGCGCTTCGGCCGGCCAGTCGCGCACTGCGCGGATGTCCCCCATAATCCAAACGTCCAGATCGAATCGCCGCGCCAGCGCTTCAAACAACGGGATGCGGTAAGGCGACAAAAAATTGTGAAGCAACAACACCCGCGTCCGCTTCGTACCCACATCGCTCATGCCCGCGCATGGTAGGCACCCGCCCCCACCGATGCAACGAAAGTTAGTGTCTTCTGTTATCAGTCCGTGTTCGTCCGTGTCAGTCCGTGTTCGTCCGTGTGCCCCCTGTCTACCCAATTGCGCGCCGCCCCCGCCCGCCGTACTATGGAGTCCGCAATAGCGCGAAGGGAGAACCTTATGCGAAACTGTCTTGCCCTGCTTGTTTGCGCGATGGCCGTCTCATGCACCCGATCGTCGTACTACGGCCTGAACTATTGGGCCAAGGCCTACGAACCGCCCGCATCCCAAGCCGCGGCGTCCGACGAAGATATCCGCGAGTCCGTATTCCGCTATCAGATGACGCACAACAAGTCCATCCAGCAGAAGAAAGCGCACGCCTATTATCTCTCCGTCGAAGGCGGGCAAGACCCGTCGGCGGTCTTGCTCCAACGTTTCATCAATAGCCAGACGCCCGTGTTGAACCAGTCCGCCGCCGAGATCACTTCACAGGCGCCCCTCGGCGTCTTTAACAAGCAAACGCGCCTGCCCGGTATCGTGTTGTCCGTAGAGTCCATTTCGCGGACCGGCGACACCGCTGCAGACGTAATCGGCGGTTATGTTGAAGGTGGCCAAAGCGCCGCGACGAACGTGTACCACCTTAAATTCCGTAGTGGCCACTGGGTCGTGGTTGACGCAACGGCCGTCAAACCGGCCTGACAACAAAGCGCAACTAAACGGTTGCGTTTCCGCCAATTCGATGATACTATGCAACCAGGAGGTTGCATGGTATGAGCGATCGTATCGTCAAAAAAATCGACCTGAAAGCCCCTATATCGCGCGTATGGCAAGCCATCACCGACTACCGCGAATTCGGCAACTGGTTTCGCGCGAAAATCGACGGGCCGTTTGTCGTCGGCGAAGTATCCACCGGCCACATCACCTATCCCGGGTACGAACACGTCAAGTGGCACGCCATCGTGCAAACCATCGAACACGAGCGCTTGTTCGCGTTCCGCTGGCCGCACCCTGCGGATTACAACGATGAGGACTATTCCAAAGCGCCCTTCACACTGGTCGAGTTCGCGCTCGAACCAATCGCGGAGGGCACGCGCCTCACGGTCACCGAGTCCGGCTTTGAAAACATCCCCCCGGACCGCCGCGACAAGCACTTCCGCCAAAACGAAGGCGGCTGGACCGAGCAGATGAAAAACATCGAGGCGCATCTCGCGACGAAATGACGGCAATGAATTGGAGAGCGTCGATCCGTGTGGCGCCGGCGCAATAATCTCGCATTAGCGTGGGAAGAACAGGCGCCTGTTTTCGCGGCGCTGGGCGACGAAACGCGCCTGCGGCTCGTGGCCAAACTGAGTCACGGCCAGCCGCGTTCGATCGCGCAATTGACCGAAGGCTCCGCGCTCACGCGTCAGGCGATCACCAAGCATCTGCGCGTACTGGAAGACGCCGGCATCGTTCATAGCGTGCGCGAAGGACGCGAGAATCTTTTCAAGTTCGATCCCAAATCACTTCGCGAATTGCGCAAGTATCTTGACCGCGTTTCGGAACAATGGGACGATGCGCTGGCCCGATTGAAGTCATTTGTAGAAGAATGAGCTTTCGCCTCACTTCGCGCAGACGCGCACAGCTTCATCGGTAATTTTTGGAGGAGCTTGAGGGGCGTTAGGGAGCAACTCCTTCGCTGCGGAATTTACCACGTAGATTTCGTCATCAGTCGTCCAAAAAGTTGCATCATTATTGGAAATGATTACTGCCAGACCGTCATCCAAGGGACCGGATAGGACTTTCAACACTCCGGTATCATTTGTCATGCCATGAATTAAGTTCCAAGTTCCATTCGCATGAATCGCACCATAGACCTTCAGCGCGCGATCGTTGTCGGACTGACTGCTTTCCCCTTGCCGCATTACCATTGCAACTGCCGCAAGTATTATCAATAGGACGACGGGGACAGACATCCCGGCAACCCATCGCCATCGTAATGACTTCATGAAAGGCCGCACCTGAACTACTGCGGCGGCATCAACTTCAGACCGCGCAAATACGCAACGACCGCCTTTGCGTCTTCCTCAGAAAGCCGGAACGGCGGCATGGGCGGGCGCGGCGATTGACCGGTGGGACGCCAGATTCCCGTTTGCAACAGATATTCCACGTCTTCTGGCGCTCCCCCAACCATCGGTCCCAGCGCGGGCGCGTTCGTCGCGAACGCCTTCATGTTCGGGTACGTCGCCTTCGCCGGAATCACGCCGCCGTGAAACGCCTGTTCGCGTATGGGGTTGCCCTGTCCGTCCTTTGGACTGTGACACACCACGCACATTGCCACGTCGTTCGCGAGATATTTTCCGCGCTCGATTTGTTGTGCCTTCAACTCCGCGGGATCCGGTTTCGCCTCCGCGGATGGCGCGACGGCATTTGATTGCGTCGCGGAAGCTGCTTGGTCGATCTGCGCTATGGCAAGTGCGACGAACGCGATCGCGACGACAGTCAAAACCACGATATGATGGACGATTCGACGCATTGAGTTTCTCCCCTTTGAATATAGGAAACCTCTACCTCAATCATGCCCCGCACGTACGAATTTAGCAACACCGATCGTGGTAGGCATCTTTGTGGCGTCCGCTTCCGTCTGGTGCACTAAGAGCTCCCATTGAGAAATGTGTTTGCATTGAATTCAATGCATTTGGCTCCTTGACGAACTATAATATTACCCGCCACAAGCGTGCGATTTTATATGCGACACAAGATCACGGGAGAGAGGTATGCCAAAACCTGAAGCCAAACCAGGGACCGAAACCCAGACACAATGGGAAGGGCTTGCGCAGCGCTGTGCCGACACACTCGCTCAAGCGGACCGGACATTGAATCAGGCGCAATTCACGATAACGGTCCAGAAGTATATTTGGGCTGTTGTGGCTATCATTACGGTGAGCGCAGGCGCTGTTGCCGGTTTTATTGGTTACAACCAAAGCGCGCTCGTCGAAGCTTCCACTAAACAAATTGCGAATTCAGCGCTGATTATCGAGCAAACCCGAGAAACACTCCAAACGCTTTACGTCGACTTTGTCATATCGGATGTCCTGACAAAGCTAAAGGAGCGCGAACTCGTTCCGTCGCCAGATAAGCAATTCAAACGTAACGAGTGGAAAAACGATATGGAAAACTGTCGGCGCCGATTGGAGCGTGTCGACACTCTGCTTTGTCGGGCAATCGATCTTGGTCTACCAGAGGGTGAAAAAGAAAAGTATACGCTTTTGCGTTCGGAGTTTCGTGTTCTCAAAACCGCGACTCAGTTGTCGGTAACGGAACTTGGCGCCACAGGTACCAATGATGCGGCCTCCACCGCTAAATTAAACGATGACTGCGCAGCGTTATTGATCCAACTAGATATATTTGAACGGGACATGAATACTAAAAACGCCAGCGAGATTAGCCAGCAAGAGGATGTGGTTCTAGTCGGGTACCGTCTGGCACTTATGCTCGCAAGAACCAAATCACTCAAAAAAGGGGACGAACTGGTTACCCTTGCTGAATCGATTACTCGTCGCAACGCGTCGCCATATCTGCAAATCGAACTCGCATCGGCATTCATTGCAAGAGGCCAGCTCAGGATAACGACCAAAGAAGAAAAGGCAGATGGCCTAAAAGATTTGTCCCGTGCCAAGGATATTCTCCAGCCAATCTGCGACAGCTCGGATGACAACGACATCCTAACGTCAGGGTTGTCCTCACTTGGTGGCGCACAGTATTCGAGCGAAGAATTCGATGCTGCAGAAAAAACGTGGAACAAAGCTATCGCAATTATTCTACCCAACCGGGACGCATTGCTTACCACCAGGTTGCACAGCAATATCGCCTTTAGCTACCTCCGATCCAACCGTCTTGACGAAGCTATCGCACGATGGGGACTTTGTAAGGCGACGAACGCCTATCCACCCGAGGCTGATCTCGGACTCGCTGTTGCCTACTATCGAAAAGATCAAAAAAAGAATCTGGCGCAAGCCAAAATTCTAGCGAATCTGAGTGCGGAACGCGATTCAGAATTACTGAGCGAGGATCGACTAGTACGTTTGAGAGGATGGAGAACGGATGAGATTGAAGTTCTGAGGACGCTCGGGCTGTTTGGCCACACATCGGAACATTGATTGGCTACGAGCTGCTCTTGCCACACATCAACACTCTAAACACAAAAACGAGCGCGCTTTGGCGTTACCTTTGTTTGCCTAGTTGGAACTGCTATGTCCTGTCGTTGATTTTGATTAGAATGGGACTATGAATATGAAGCGATTGCTATTGAGTTTCTTGCTGTGCGCAGGAGCCGCAGCACAGTACGCCGCGTACGAAAGCTATACCGCGCAGATCGAGGCGCTCCAGCGCGACGCCGCGGACATAACCCAAAAACTAGGGCGCGACGCGCTGATTCAGCGCTACCGCGACCTCATCAATGCGCACCCGGGTTACGCCAATAACATTCGACTCGAAACGCAGATCGCGATGATCTACGAATCGGACTTTTCCGATCAGGGTCTGCCGCCCGATTACGCGGCGGCCAGCGAGGTCTATCAGAACATCATCGCGACGTACGATCCCGAAAATCCGTACATGATGACGGTGCGCAAACTTGCGGCGGACCGCGCCGCGGAAAGCAATCCGGAACTTGCGCAGCAGATGTACGAAGGCATCATTACCGACTATCCCGAGCAGGACGCGCTCGTCGTGCAGAGCGAATTTGCGCTCGGCAAACTCGCTGAGTCGCAAGGCGACACCGTCGCCGCCGAGAAGCATTACGCACAAGTGATGGCGTATGCGCCGTCGGGCGCGAAAGTCTCGCAGGCGGAGTCGGAAAACATCGGAGCGTATCAGGCGAACGCGGCCGCGAGCATGCTGACTTCTGCGATCAAAGGACACGACAGCCCGCAGGACCGCCTCAAGGCGCTCAAGAAGTTTCTTGAAAAACACAAAGACCTCGAGCGCGCGCAGGCCGATCTCGTCCACCGCTTCGCGAATGCCATCGAACGCAGCGGCGGTGGTGTGGCCCACGACAACCAGGAACAGAACGCCACCATCGATGCGATGCTCGCGTCATTGAAGAAGGACAAGCAAGGAGACGGCGCCGGCCGCCGCGATCGCACGCGCACGCGCGAGCAACGCACCAAGGACGCCGAAGCGGAAAAAACGCGCCTCGCCCGCGCCGAATCGACGATGGATGCCGCAATTGTTGATTCGGGCGCAACCGCGGACAGCGCGCAACGAGATGCAAAGGCCGCACAACGCGACGCGGCGACCCGCGAAATGGGATCGAAACGCGCGCTCTATACAGTCGCCGCGGTGATCGGTGTCTCGCTCATTGCTGTTGCCGCGCGGGTGTTGGCGAAGCGCCGGGCGCGATAAGGCTGGCTACTTTGAATCGATGTGTTTCACGTGGACAAGCCGGTGCCCCAACGTGTCCACGGCGGCCTGCGACTGTTCCAGTACCAGGTACCCAATAAGCGGTTCGTATTGCCCGTCGGAGGGATGCATGTCGAAAAATAAAACTTCATTATAAATCGCGCGAAACCCTTCCAACTGTATTCGTACGGGCCCGAAGATCTCGGCCTTGACGGTTTCTTGCGTCGCGGTTTCCACTTCAACCAGCGACCCGCCCTCGGCCGCGCCGATACGGTCTTTCCATGCCATCGGAAGCGTCATGAATGCCGCGCCGGTGTCCACCAACGCGTCGCAACGAATTCCCAATGCCGGATCGGATGCGTTCTCGATCCGAACGGAAGTGATGATGCGGCCCAACGTTCCAACTCCTACGTTTGGGACCTATGCTATCACGTCGGTGCCTGTTTGCGAATTCAATTAGAAACCTTTGCGCGCGTCTCCACACACCCGCGTTGGAATTCCGAGGTGCACGCAGGTGCTGACGAGTTCCTGCAAAATGTCCCCGTAGCCGACCACGATGTGGTTCGACATGTGCGACGCCATGCACTCGTTCTTGTCGTAACCCGGAATGTGCGCGTTCATGATGGGCCACACCGGCGTGGTCTTATTTAACCGATCCTGCACTTCCGCGTCCGGCATTTTGATGACTTCGCCCGTACCGCAGTCCATGCCAATTTGTCCGAAGTGTTCGTAGAACCGCGCCCACGTGATCACGCCCGGCTTCGACACGCCGCTGCACGTGCCGCCGCCCTTCGGGAAATACATCTTCGGTTGGCGGTAGACTTTCGTGTTCTTCCAACCACCCCAATGCGCAGGCGGCGCGCCACCGGAGATGAGCAGCACCCACACGAACTTGCCTTTCCACACGCGGCCCCAGCGCACATCGTGCAGCGTCGTTTCCGGCGCCATGCCTTTACGCTGGTAAATGTCGTTCATGATCGCCTGCGGAATGCCCGCGCCGAGATCGGTTTCGTTGAAGTGGACGATCGGCTTGCCCTTTTCTATCACCTTGCCGGTCTCGTAGCTCACCACGTCCGGGCGATCGGAATTGTTCAACATGCCTTCGACGAGGTCCGATGCCGGCACGCAGCGTACGAGACCCAACTGGTATGGAATTCCGATCGACGCCAACCCGTAGCGTTCGTAAATACGGCACGCGGCGGCGTACATTTTCATCTGCGTGAGCACTTGTCCGTGCACAAGATGCTCGAAGGTGTCCGTGCCCCAGTCGAACCACGTGCCCTTTGCAGTCAGCCAATTCAGATAACCCTGCGCCTCCTCGTCGGGCACGAGCTCCATCTCCGCAAGCAGATCGGATTGGTTGAGATACTCGATCGGCATGCCAATTGCCCCGACCTTGCCGGGATCCAGCACGGCGTTGAGCATGCCCATGCACCCCGGATCGAGTTGTCCCATGATGCGGCGGCGCTTGCGAATGTCGTCGGCGAGTTTTCTGCCGAAGGTGGTCGCGGCGGCGGACAGTTTCAATTTCGCAGCATCGGAGACGTGCGACATGTCATGACTGCACTCGCCTCCGTTCACCCACTCCGCGAGTTTCTTCATGAAGTACGCGTCTTTCGCGAACGTCTCGCTCCAGAGGCGCGAATGCTTCACGCCGAGGCGCGCGAGCGTGCCCGCGTGATTGAGCAACGCGACGAGCCCCGGCCACGTGCCGTCGAAATTCGCGACCAGCAGGATCGGCCCGCGGTGCGTTTGCAGCGCGCCGCTGACGTGGTGCGAATAGGCCCAACAGCTCAGCACGATTACGACAGGCGCGTCCGCGTCGATCTTCGAAAAGATTTCCGTGCCCATGCACTGCTTGTTGATGAAGCCGTGCTTCTTCTTCGCGTCGTACTTCGGGAGGATTTCCGTTTTCACGCCGAGCTTCGCAAACGCCGCGCTCACGTCCTTCAGCGTCTTGTCCTGCATCGGCCAACACACCACGTCCGCCGCATCGCGGAAGTCGCCGTTGGAAATTAAGTAGACTTTCTTTGCAGTCGCCATTATCGACTCCCCCTTCAAAACGTACTTCTTTTTTCGTTCATCTATATTATTCGTTTCTCACCCCAGACATTCATTCGTGTCATTCCGAGGCTACTGCCGAGGAATCTTGAAAGTAAGTCGTCTGCGTCTCTCTTAGCTCCGTTCGGAGCGCCACGTATTTCTTTGTTTAGCAACCACGGGGACACGGGGTTCACTGGGAATTGAATCTCTCTTTTGAATTCTTTCCCCGTGTTCCCAGTGTCCCCGTGGTTTTATCGTCTTACCCCTTCACAATCGGCGTCAGCACCATGTTCTTGTACGTGATCCCCGTGTGATCGCCTTGCAAATAAATCGGCCCCGGTTTGAACTCGTCCGAAGTCAGCGCGCCGCCCGTGCAGCCCAGCAACGGCTGGTTGTCGATAATTTTCTTACCGTTCAACACCACCGTCACGTGCCGATCGCAGAGCGTGATGTCGTAACTCTGCCATTCGCCCGCGGGTTTTTCCGCTGCCATGCTCGGCGCGATGCGACTGTAGATCGCGCCCATCGTGTGCGTCTCGGTCGGCTTGCCGTAGCTGTCCTCGACCTGCACCTCGTACACGCCGCGCAAATAGATGCCGCTGTTCTGGTCCTTGCCAACCTGCACGTCGCACTTGAAATTGAAATCTTCAAATTCCTGCTCGGTCCGCAAGTTGCCGTACGGTTTGTGCGGTTTGCCTTCTTCGTTCACCGGATTGTTCACGAGCAGGCCGTCCTTCACGCTCCAGCCGTTCGCCTGCTGCGCATTCGTGAGTTTCCATCCCGTGAGGTCTTTGCCATTGAATAATGTGATCGGCTTGCCAAACTTCACTTTCGATAGATCCGGCGCGGGCGGCACATCGGGGATCTTCTTTCCCGAGAACTGGCTCTGCGAAACGCCGTTGCCGTTCGTGTTCGGATCGAACAGCGTGCAGTTCAACGCATCGCCCGACACCGTCGCGCGGACCGTGCGCGTGAAGTTTTGTTTCGCGATCACTTTACCCGCCGCGTCTTTGCGTTCGACCTCGTTCAATCGCGTGACCACCAGGGCGTCGCCGTCCACGTACGCGCTCTCGCACGGCACCACGCTGCCGCCACCCCACAAAATATTCGCTTCGAGAAACCCGCGCTCGTTCGTCACACCGAGCCAGCCCGCGCCGCCTCCGGGAATCGTCAAAGCCCATCGCCCGAGATACGGCGCCTCAGGTCCGGCGGCATTCGCGGCCGCGCACAGGAGAACCGAAAACAGTCCAAAGGAAGCAATGCGTTTGAGAGAAAACATGGCTAAATCCCCGCGCCCAAAGTTGACGATTAGTATGATCGCCGGTTTCGGTTTCTTCAAGCCACCAAAATACGGTGAGAGGGAAACGGGCGCGGGTGCGATTGGGATTCGCTAAATCGGCAGTGCTACGATGTTCGTTACGCAACCGCGACACTTCGGGGCCCAAACGCGCATGACATCCGCGATCGCACATCCCTCAACACCACCGTTGCGGAATTCCGGGACTACGGGTTCGTGAAGTGGCTCCGACCGCCCGACGTCATGGAAGCGTCGATGCCCCCCTCTTACCGCTACGCGATGCTGCCCCTTTTTGCAATCGCTGTGGTCTTTATCGTGTTGGCGCCGGTGTATTGGAACGAAACGCAGACACGACCAGGCACGGTCGCCGAAGCGTACGAAAACGCCGACCTGTATCAGTTTTACTACCCCGCGTATCACTACGCATTCGAGCGCCTGCGCGACGGCCCGTTTCCGCTGTGGAATCCGCGTCAATTGTGCGGAACGCCGTTGATGGCGGATGCGCGGATCGGCGTGTACCAGCCACTGAACCTGCCATTTCAATTCCTACCAACGGAAAAGGCGCTCGCACTGCACGCGTTCATTTGTCTGTTCTTAATGGGACTTTTCGTCACGCTATTAGCGCGCGCGATCGGCGTCGGGTATCTCGCGGCGATGCTCGGCGGTATGGTGTACGCGTTCTCCGGTCTCGCCGCTTCCGCGATGTCGCGTCCGCCACTGGCGGCGGCACTGGTGTGGACGCCGCTGCTGCTGTGGGCAGTGCGCGAGTACGCCCATCGGTTCGACACAGCCACCGCCGTGATCGCCGGAATCGCCGGCGCTCTGCTCGTCCTCAGCGGCGCGTATGCGTTCGTAGCGATGGCCGGCGCGGTAGCGTGTGTGTATGCGTTGCAATCGCTGGTCGTCGTCGAGCGTGGCAGCGCGGAGTTTACGGCGCGCGTTCGCGGCCTCTTTCTCATCCTGTTCATTAGCGTCGGCGTTTCGGCCATACAAACGGTCCCAACCATCGCATACGTGTTTCACCTGGACGCGCCGTTTGCGTGGCTATGGGGACCGCACGTCGCCGCGCAAATTCCCGAATCGTTGCCTGCATTTTTATCCCAAATGATTCTGAACGCACCGGGGACACAGCCGCGCGCTGCCTACGTCGGGATACTGCCGCTGCTGTTGATTCCCGCCGCATTGTTTCACCGGCACCGCCGCCGCGACGCGGTGCTGTACGCATTGATTGCAATAGCGTCTGTGTTCCTCGCGGCGTTTTTCCGTTGGCAGCCGCCGCTGCAATTTCCAGTAAGTGCGCTCCTCTTGCCGGTAACGATCGCCGCGGCCTTACTCACCGCAATTGGCGCGGAGCGTATATTCACCCCACGGACCTCGTTTCGATCCCCGTCAATCGTATTGCCGATCCTGGCTGCGTTGGGCGTGTCCATTGTAGTCTTCGTAGCATTCGGCGCGGACGTGCGCCGCTACGCGATTCCGTGCGCGGTAATCATTTTCGTGTTTGCACTCTTTCGCTTTCGCGGGCTGGCGCCGATTTGCATCGTTGTTCTCGGCGCAGTGCTGTTGATCGATTTGATCAACGCGAACCGCACCATCTTCACCCATCCTCGCCAGGATGCGCCCGCATGCTATGAAACCTACGCGCAGGCCCTTGCATCCGCGCGCGACCAATCGCTCGGCGGGCGCGTCGTGACGTCGGCACGTGAACTGGATCGCGGGATGGCCCCAAACATTGGAATGCTATCGTCCATCAACACCGCCGGCGGCGCAGACTTTCCGCTCACCCGCGCCCAGGCCGAGTGGTGGACGCGATTAACGGGCGAAAAACCGCGCTATCCCTCCAACCTATCGGGCCTCATCGCGCCGAAAGCCAAGGCGCCTCAACTGCTTCGCTACATGGCCGCGCGCTTGATCGTTGCCGCGCCGCAGGGGTCCATGTATGGGGGCGCCTGGCAAACCAACGCCCCGCGCGTTCGCGAAGTTTCGCCGAGCGGCGACGTGCGGATGTTTGTGATTGACGACGCGCTCGCCCGCGCATACTGGGTGCCGCGCGCGCAGGTCGAGGTCGGCATTCCCGCCACGCTCGACGCGCTCGCGTCGCCGGAGTTCGATCCCGCAACGACGTGCATCGTTGACGCGCAGTCTGCCGGTATTGGCGATCTCGCCCGGTTGACGGGAACAAACTCTTCCAAAGAAACCGCACCCAAAACCGCCACGTGCAGCGTGGAAGACGCGACGCCCGAGCGCGTCGTCGTGCGCGTGGCTGCGCCGACCGAAGGAATCACCGTGTTGTGCGATACGTTCGACGCAGGGTGGATCGCCACGCTCGATGGCGCGCGCCGTCCAGTATTGCAAGCAAACGGTATATTCCGCGGCGTCGCCACACCCGCCGGGGCCCATGAAATTGTTTTTACGTATCGTCCGTGGAGCGTGTACATCGGGCTTGCGATCTCTCTCATGGTTTTGGTTCTTACGCTTCTTCAGTGCTTTCGCACCTCGAGAAAACGACCATAATGCGACTATACGTGCGCAAAGATTGCGGGCGTCGTGATGCTGCCCTATGAGTAAGAGTGGAAGGAAAAAGAAGCAAACACCGCCGGCGCCTGTAAATTCTCGTTTCGGTGTGACGTGCGTCGCAATTCTCGCGCTCCTGGCCACACTCGCGCTCTGGCGAACATTGTCGCAGCCTTCCACCTATTTTCTTCGTTCGGAAAACTCGGCGGAGTGGATTCGTTACGATGAACCTGCCAATTTAATTCGAACTGCCGAACCGCTTACTGCGTGGTTCAGAACTAGACTTAACATCGGTGACACCGCATTGGCAGCGCCGGTAGTGCTGCACGTTCGCGCATTTCGCCACGCTACCGTGTATGTCGACGGCAAGCAAATCTTCTCGACGCCCGACGATCTCACGCTTTGGAAAAACACCTATGACGTGGATGTGTCGAACCTTCTCACAAAAGGTGACCACGTCGTCGCCGTTAGCGCGTCAAACTATCTCGCGGCGCCGTGTCTTCTCGCGTATTGTGACGAACTGGCGCTGGCCACGAACGATTCGTGGGAGGCATCGCTCGATGGCTCGACGTGGACGAAGGCTCGCGGCGCATCGAAACCGCAGCGCCCCGAAGTCGCCACGGAGTTTACTCGCGCCGATCGCGCATTCTTTTCGACATCGCCGGTATTTATCGTCGTATTTCTTGTTGCTGTCGGTGGTTACTTTGGCTTCCGGCGTTCAAGGTTTTTCAATGCAATCACGCCCGCCCGCGTGCGATGGGGATTGTTTGCCGCGATCGCGGTTTTGTTCATCAATAACCTGTTCCATCTAGCGCCCGATATTGGTTTCGACATCAAAGGCCATTTCGACTACGTGGCGTACATCGCCACCCACTGGTCACTTCCGCTGCCGAGCGACGGGTGGATCATGTATCACTCGCCGTTTTTCTACGTCATGTCAGCGCCGATTTTCGCCATCGGGCAACATTTCCTCAGTTTCGAACAACTCATGGGTGCGCTGAGAATTATTCCGATGATTTGCGGGGCCTTGCAGATTGAATTGTCGTTCCGATTGTTACGTTTGTTTTACCCTGAGCGACCGGACTTACAAATGGCCGGGATGACGTTCAGCGCGTTCGTGCCGGTGAACCTGTACATTTCGCAGTACGCGGGCAACGAGCCGCTGTGTGCGTTGTTCTGCGGCATCGTTCTGCTCTTCGCGTTCGAGGCCGTTCAAAGACCGCAGCAGGCACTATCGAGAGGCCGGTTGAGCGTTACGGGAGTTTTATTCGGGTTGGCACTGCTTACCAAAGTTTCCGCATGCATTATTGGTCCACCCGTTGCGCTGATGTATGTCCACGCGGTCTTGCGTGCGGAGGCGCCAACGTCGGATCGGTTCCGATCGGTGGCGCGGACGCTGGGATACCTATTTGGCGTGGCCCTGATCGTGTCGGGATGGTTTTTCGTGCGCAATTGGGTGGCGTTCGGCAAACCGTTTCTGGGCGGGTGGGAACCCGAGCGCGGGTTTGTCTGGTGGCAGGAGCCAGGGTATCGCACATTTCAACAATTCTTCTCATTCGGCGAGTCGCTTCGCTATCCCGTGTACTCCGCCGTATGGAGTTTTTGGGACGGACTTTATTCGACATTCTGGATGGATGGCGCGCTAAGCGGTCTGGTAAACGCATCCGAAGCGCCTCCGTGGAACTACACGTGGCAACTTGCGGGAATCTGGTGGGCGTTGCTGCCCACTGCAGCGATTCTTCTGGGCATTGCGCGCGCGTGCCTTGCGCCGCACACCTCCTTGCGCACCGGCCACGCGTTTGCCGTCATGGTCGTCGCGGCATACGTTGCGGCGACGTTGTACATCTCGCTAAAAATGCCGTTCTACTCGCCCATCAAGGCGAGCTATTCGCTTGCGGCATTGCCGTGCTGCGCGTTGTTGTTTGTTTCCGGTCTGGAGCTTGCCACAAGAAAAACGAAGCTGCGTCCCGTGGTGTACGGACTCCTCGCATGCTGGGCCTTCGCGGCCTACGTGGGATTCTTTTCCATCGGTTGAATGGCGCTAACCGACCGCCATCATCGGGAACTTAGCCGCGCGTTACGACTGCTGTAGGTTTCCAGAGCATGCGACTGAAGAAATGTCTTGGCGGATTTGTCGTCGTTGAGATAGGCATTCCAAAACGCGACGCTCGCGATTCGCGAATAGTCCAACAGCCCAATCTGGTCCACCATGGGAGCGACGCCCGCGACCGAGCGGGCAAACGAGCGGACGGCCTTCGCAAACTTCCCGCGCCGCGCGGGATCGCGCAACGGCAGGTCAAAAATCGGCCCGACGTAGCTGAGGTGGTGCGCGCCGCGCAGGTACAACATATACTTGTCACCGGGCGGCGCATAATGATACGGCTCCGCGCGCCACATCGCCCCGCCGTTGGCCACGTATCCAGGATCGCGCGAACCCAGCATAACCATCAACGGTCTCGTAAATTCGTTCCATGAATCTTCAGTCAGTCCCATGTGATCGCGTCCCGGCCCCGAAATGATCAAGACCGCGCGCGGCCGCGGATCGCTGAACTGAAAAACTTCCTTCCTCGCCGGGTCGGTGAGCGTCGCGCCCCCGAGAAGCATTACCGTATAGCCGCCAAACGAATGGCCGGCAACGGCGATACGCTCCTCATTCACCTTCCCCGCAAGTTGCGGCACGGACTCTGCCAGGTGCCCAAGGTTATCCATGATCGCAACCAAATCGCCGGTGCGTTCGCGCCACGCTTCGGGTCCCAATTGTTCCGCGCGCTTCAACTCTTTGCGCAACCGCCACAAACTCCGCTCGATGCGCGGCCGTTCGCCGAACAGGTGCGTCGGTGCAATCACGACAAACCCGTGGCTGGCCCAGTGCCGCAACAACACCGGCGAAGTCGCGTTGGAATCGCCCGCGCCGTGCGAAAAAAGAACGACGGGGTGAGGTCCCACGTTTGACGGTACATACATGCGAAGCGGGATGTCCTTGCGCCGCGATGCATCGTGCAAAAGATGTTCGTCGATTACCTCGACGGCATGCGGTCCATGGCCGAGATACCGCATCAATTGTTTTTGCTGGGACGCTTTGTCGCGCATCGTGTCTCCGTTTCCGCTCTTCCTCGCAGGCCGCTACTGTATGCAACACGAGCGCGCTGCCGCGAATTAAAAACAGTTTGCGATTGCCGCCGGTTCCGGTACACTGTCCGCCGTACCGGAAGTGAACAGCGGAAACCATGACCGACATCTCCAGCGAAGCCGAATCTGCGCAGGCCATTGCCACGGCCGATCCCACGCCTGTGCCGGATCGGATCGCGTCCGAAGCGACGCTCCCCGAAATCAAGCCCGTCGTTGAAACACCCGCGCCGTCGCATCCCAGCAGCGACACGTGGCCGGATACCGGACACGACGTCGCAAAAAAACCGCGCTCGCGCTGGAAGACCATTCTGCTTCGTTCCATGTTGGTGGCGCTGATCGTGCTCGCGATCGCGGGCGGGTTGCTCGCTTACACCTATTTCCGGCCGAACGCGGCGGAGATCAATCCGGCCCTCGTGTTCGAGCAGTGGTCCGCCGTCGACGACGGCAAGCACAACTCGAATACCGACATGATCTATTGGCGCGGCGCCTTTTACATGATCCACGCGAGCTCGCCGTGGCATTTCGGCAGCAGCGAATGCAAGCTCGTGCTGCACCGATCCACCGATGCAAAGTCGTGGGACACGCTTGCAGAATTCCACGGGCCCGATGGCAACGACATTCGCGATCCAAAGTTTGCCGCGATCGGCGATCGCCTCTATCTCTACGTGCTCATTAACGATTCGTTTCTCGCGACGCCGGAGTCGACCTCGATGACGTACACGACCGACGGCGAGAATTGGTCGGATTTGGTCGAGATAGAACCGAAGGGCTGGCTCTTCTGGCGTCCCAAAACGCGCGACAACCTCACGTGGTACTGTCCGGCCTACTGGCATGAGCACGGCAAATCCGCGCTATTGAAATCGACCGACGGGGAGCATTGGCAACAGGCCTCGATGATCCACGAAGGCGATGCAAACGACGAAACGGACTGTGAATTTCTTCCGGATGGACGCATGGTCGTCACGGCCCGGCTCGAGGTGTTCCCCGACGAGGTCTTCGGCAACAAGATGGGACGCACGCTGATCGCGACGGCAGGCCCACCGTATGAACATTGGCTGTACGAAACGAGCTATACCACGCGACTCGACGGGCCCTACCTCTTTTCGTATAACGGGCAAATTTACGCGTTCGGCCGGCGCAACCCCGATCGGAACCGTTGGCCCACGAACACCGCCAGCATTCTTGGCCGCAAACGCACCGCGCTCTACAAGGTCGATCCAAACGGCCTCACGTGGCTTTCGGATTTGCCCAGCGCGGGCGACACTTCGTACGCAGGTGTTGTTCTGGATGGCGATTCGGTGTACGCAAGTTACTACACGAGCGATATCACGCGCGATTGGCCGTGGATCATTGGAATGTTGTCACCCAGCGAGATTCGAATGGTAAAAATCGATTTGCCGTCGCTCGAAGCAATTGCGGGGAATCAATCAGCCAAATAAGAGCGAAGTCGTTGTGTAACGCTGCGCTTGTCCCCTGCTACTCCTACTTCGCATGGTCGATGAATTCCCGCTGGAAGGCGACGCTTACCAATTTAGATTCGGTACCGTACCCTTTCCAGCACATTGGGATCCTAAGCTTAGAATTCCACGTGGACAAGTTGTCGCG
>JADMIO011201679.1_pt1 | contig 73218 bp, 68 predicted proteins | sample 8958161 | NCBI WGS metagenome assembly JADMIO01 (sample SAMN16585339, study PRJNA669376) | soil metagenome | isolation source: Crop rotation soil | place: USA: Cullars Rotation, Alabama | collected 2011 | reverse complement strand
GCCGCGACTTCAAGTCACGTGAATTCCAAGCTTCGGATCCCACTGTGCTGGAAAGTATAGCTGAGGTTGCCGTCCACGCTGACCGCGTCTGTCTTGAGCCCGGGGATCTTCGAGGTTGCGACACGTGCATGACCGGAGAGCTTCAGCACCGGCTGGGTGTCGATCTGCAGGTCGAACTGCCGTAGATCGACACCGGACCCGAGCGGAACGTTGGTGACGGTGGCCGTGCCCGACACGAACTTGCCGTGCTCGAACACGAAGGTTCCGCCAACCTGACTGCCATTCGGCCCGGGCAGCGTGATCTTGGCTCCGCCGGACCACCGGTCCGCGGTCTTGTCGTAGGACAACGAGATGTCATTGATGGAGAGCGCGTTCATGAACGACGCGCTGCCCTGCAGGCTGCCGCCAACGAGCGCACCGTCCGCGTACGTGAAGCTGACGGTGAGCTTGCCGGAGTCCTTGCCCGGGATGGCCGCGGTGCCGCCGCCACCCCACTGACCGGTCTTGCCGTCGTAGTCGACGTGGAAGTCCGTCACGTCGATGACGTTGGCGATCTTCGCGCTCGGCACGTTGATATGGCCCGACTGGAGCACACCGTCGACAACGGTGAAGTTCATCGTCGCCGTGCCCGCCTGTGCATTTGCCGCCCAGGTCGCCGTGTTCTTGTCGTAAGACAGGTGCGCGTTGTCGATGTCGACGAGCCCGCCAAGACTGACGTCAGCGAGATCGAACGTACCCGCGGCGAGAGCGCCCTTGTCGTAGGTGAGCTGCGCGTCGATTGTCGCCGTGGACCCGGCGGCATCGACCTTGCCGGACAGCTGCCACGTCGACCTCCCCACGTCGTTCAAGACCTTGAGGTCCTTGACCGCGATGAGGCTGCCGAGCGTCGACTCGTCGGCCGTTAGTTGCCACGTGCCTGGGTCGCTGACGTAGTCGAACGCGGCGTTCTTCGTCGTCAGCAGGCCCGCAATGGTTGCCTGGCCCACGTCCGCGTGCGCCTGCGTGAGGGCGCCGTTGACGACGGTCAGCGCGAGATGTAGCGCGGGGTTGGTCGTGCCGGGGAGCGCGAAGGCGGAGTTACCGCTCCACGCGTTGTTGGCCGAGTTGTAGTTGAGGTCGAGCTGGGTGATGGTTCCCAGTCCGCCTAAGGCAAGGGACGCGACGTGAAGCTCGCCCTGGGTGATGGTGCCGTCGGGGGCGACCAGCTTGCCGGACAGGGTCGTTGGCGGGTTGCCGGTGACCGACACGGTTCCTGCGATCGTCCAGGTCGAGGTAGCGGAGGCCCACGTGAACTTGGCGTTCGTCACCTCGAAGAGGCTCTTCATGAGCAGGCGCGGCGCGGTGATCGTGGCGGTCGAGAGCTTGCCGTTGGCGTAAGCGAGATCGAAGGCGACGTTGACGCTGCTGCCGTCCGCGAGGGAGGCCTGCGCCGTACCGGTCCAGTGCTCGTCACCGGTGGCGTCCAGCGTCAGCGAGCTGATCGTGAAGAGCCCGCCGATGGACGCGTCCTTCACGACGAGGTGGCCGGTGTCGAGCGAGCCGTCGTCCTTGTACTTCAGGTTGCCGGTGACGCTTTCGCCGTTCTTGCCGGTCGCGTCGAGCGACCACTGCGCGCCGTCGAACTTGAGGTGAGCAGTGTCGAGGCCGATCAGGGTGCCGATGCCCGGGTTGGAGACGTTGACATCGAGCGAGTCCAGGTGCAGGTCGCCGGCGTTGTCGGCATGGAACTTCACCGCTGACGGCTTGCCGCCGAGGATCGCCGGTGGCGTCACGGTGGCGTCGACGTTGGCTTCGCCGTCTGCCGTCGCCGAGAAAGTCGCCTGTGCCGCGATCGGCAAGCCCAGGAACTTCGGGAGCGACAACGTGAGCGGAACGTCCTTGCCCGACAGGTCCCAAGCCGGCTGGGTCTCGAACAGCTTGACCGCCGGCACCGAGATGCCGGCAACGTCGGGCAGCTTCAGCGACGCGCGGACAGGAACCGACGCCGAGAGGGTCTGCTTGGTGAGGTTGAAGCGGATCTCACCGTTCGCCGTCGTGGGAATGAGGCTGAGACCGTTCAGCTTTGCCTGCTGGCGAGCGACCCACACGTCGTCGTCGCCGGGCGCCGTGACGTCCGGACCGCTGACGTGCTTGATGCAGCCCGTCAGAGCCCACGGGCCGATCTTGACCGACGGTGCCGGCTGGTCCGCGCTCGGGCAGCTGAACCCGTCGAGTACGTCGGCGATGTTGTGCCGCAAGGAGGCCTTGCCGTCGGTGACGGTCATGACCGCGTAGTGCAACGTCGAACCGGCGGCATCCGCGGGCGCCAGCCGCGGCGCCAGGGCAGCCGTCTTCATCGGGTGCAGCAGAAGAGCATTGGACAGCGGCCGCGCCAGCGTCCCGGTAGGCGCATAGCGAGGCACGCTCACGCTAGTACCGGCGAGCTTCGACAGCGGGTCGGAGACGAAGCCGTTGCCCAAGTCGTCCGTGGCGTAGATGCGGTACTCGGAGGCGTTCTTGATCGACGTCCAGTCCAGGTCGACGTTGTCGCCGGCGGCGATCGCGTGCAGCTGTGGCGTCTTCTCCGGGGTGTTCTCCGCAGGATCGGTGACGACCTTGTCGGGCTTGGTCGCGTCACCACCGCTGACGCGCTCGACAACGGACTGACTCAGGTCGAGCTGACCTGTGATGTCAGGGATGACCTGCCACTGTGCGAGCCACGTCTGGTCGGGTCGCAGCACGTCTGTTTGCTGCTCTTGCTTGAGCCCGGGTGCGAACACATAGTGCTGGCCGGATTGAAGCTCGAGGCCGACGTTGTAGAACGTGGTCTCGGGCGTGATGTTCTTGACCTCGACCGCGACGTTGTACGGCAGGTTCTCGTAGGCCTGATCCTGCACGTGGACGGTGAACTGCAGGCCTGTTGCACCCCAGACCTTCAGCGGAACCGACTTCGACTGCAGATGCACAGGGGCGCCGACAGGCTCCAGGCTCGCGTCGTACGACGCCGAGACCAGGTGATCGCCTTCCTTGTCGCCACGCACCACCCAGCGGACACGCTGGCTCGCGCCACCGGGGATGTCCGGCATGCAGTTGGTCGTGTCGCCGTCAGCGCACGCCGTCATCGTCAGCGACTGTGGGTCAGCGATCGGCGCGAGCGACAGTTCGCTGTCGAGGTTCAGCGTGGCCGCGCCGCCCTGCATGGTGAAGCCGGGCACCAGGTTGGTCACGACCATCTGGACGTCGAAGAACTGCTTGAGCATCGAGCCGTTGACCGGCATGACGAGCCACACGATCGTCGGTTTCTTCGGGTCGGAGAAGTCGGGCTGCGGTGTCGCCTGATAGCCGTCGCCGAGGTCGAGCGGGCACGTGGCGCCACGGCAGGTCTGCTGCGCACCGGTGTATTGAGTGTCTCCGGTGAAGCCGTCCTGGTTGGCGAAGCCCTGGAAGTCCTGCTGCTGCGGCGGCTCGTTCGGCTGAACGCTGAACGCGAGCCTGATGTTGAAGGAGAAGACGAACTTGTTCGCCGGGTCGTCCGGGTCGATGCCGGCTGCCTTGATCTCGTCGAGCGACATCTCGTGCGCGTCGAGCGTGACCGCGCCGAAGTCGCCGTTGACCAGGTCGATCGTCACCTGGCCGTTGTCGTTGGTGACCTCCGCACTTGCCTGGCCCGGACGGTAGGGGTCCTTCCATGCGGCGATCGAGTACTGACCGTCCGGCAGGCCGTGGATGATGGCGACGCCGTCGCCGGCGGTGAACGTCTTCTGCCGGTTTCCGTTCGCGTCGAGATAGGTGACTAATGCGCCGGCAAGGGCGGAACCACCGCCGGTCACGGTGACCTTGAGACCGTCACCCTTGGGCTTGGGTCCAACGGCGACAGGAATGCTCTTGGAGTCTTCGCGGTCACCGACCTTGACTGTGAGCGTCGCGGTGTAGGCGCCTTCGTTGTCGTAGGTGTGCGATGCCGCGGCACTGTTCGCCGTACTCCCGTCACCGAAGTCCCAGTGGTAGGACGTGATGCCGTCCGTGGGCGTCGATGCGCTGCCGTCGAAGAGAACGGGAACAGTCGCGAGTGCGTTGGCCGGCGGATCACCGGGATCTGCCACCGGTGGCTGGTCGCTCTGCACGACAACGGTGGCGACACCCGCACGAACGCCGCCTTGGACATAACCGTCGCCGAGCACGTACGAAACCGTGTAGGTGCCGGGGGTTGTGTAGGTGTGTGTGAGTGCGGTCGCACCACCAGTCAGCGGCTGCGAGCCGGTGCTGCTTCCGTCGCCCCAGGTCACGCCGTAGTTGAGCGGGTCGTCGTCCGGGTCAGTGCCCGTCAGCGATGCCGTCACGGTCGAGCCGGCGACGACCTTCAACGGAGAGACAGCCAGCGAGCCGGTCGGCGGGCGGTTCGTGACGGTCGCGGTGAAGCTCTTGCTGGTCGAGTGACCGTCCGGGTCGGAAACCGTCACGGTGCCGTGATAGCTGTCACGGTCGGTGTAGGTGTGATGCAAGGACACGATGGGGTACGGCGACGCGATCGTGCCCGTCGCGTGCGCGGAACCGTCACCGAAGTCGACGTCGTAGTTGAGCGTGACGCCATCAGGATGCGACGTACTGAACGAGACGCTCGCGTCCAGCGGTGCCGGGCCGGCCGCCGGCGACGTCACGCTGAGCGGGAGCTGCAGCGCCTGCACCTCCACCGGGACGGTCGGCGTGGTCCAGAACCGGCTGCGACCGCTCGGGTCCGTGAAATGCGCCTGCGCATAGACGATGTAGGTCCCTTGTGCGAACTTCGTCAGGCTCTTCGTCGCTCGAAATGCGCCGTCGTCATCTGCAGTGTTGACGGCTGTGCACGTTGGCACCCCGAGGAACCCGGACTGCACGATGCAGAACTGCACGGCGTCGACACCGAAGCCCGCGGTGGGACGGAACTCGTAGCCGACGCTGCCGGCGAGGACATCGGCAGTGACCGGAAGGGTGAGCTCGCCCGGCAAGTCGCGGGCGAGCGTGACCTGCGTGGTCTTGGACGTCACCGTGGCATCGCCACCGGTGGACGTCACGCGCAGGTCGTATGAGCCGGCCGGCACCGGATCACCGTTGACGTCGGTGCCGTCCCAGTTGAAGAAGTTGCTACCGCCATGCGCAGGGAAATCACTCTGCAGCGTCGCGACGAGGTGCTGCTGGTCGTCCAGCAGGTCGATGACCGTCGTACCGGGACTGTCCAGGGTGTAGGTCACTCCCAGCGAGTCGAACAAGGACGGGTCGAACCAGGTAGAACCGGCGCTCAATGCGGTGACCGTGCCACTGTTGGAGACCGTGACGTCGACCTTGGCGCTGTACAACGTGGCGGTCGAGAACGACTCGTTGACGAACACCGACGCGTAGACGGTGTGGTCACCCAACGACGGGATGTTGTAGTCCTGCAGCGTGTAGTGCCAAGAGCCGTCATCGGCAAGCTGGCCGGAGCCGAGGAACTGCTGGTCGTCGCGCCAGAACAAGACGGATTGCGGCTGCACGCCGGCGGCGGGCGTGAACACGAGATCATCACCGGCGGTCATGCTGATCGGCTCGGAGATCGTCCCGGGAGAGCGCGTGTCGACGCCGAGCTTCAGAGTGGCTTGCGACGTGTTCTGAGTGGTTCGGTCGGTGGCCGTAACGACAACCGAGTAGACGCCGTCAGGGGTGTCTGCCGGCGGGGTCCAGTCGATCTGCCCGAAGCCGTTGCTGCCATCAGCGGTGCCGCTGTCGACCTTGTCGCCGTTCGCGTTCTTCACGTCGAACGTCAGGTCAGTCGGTTCCGAGACCGCGACGGAGCCCGTCCACTTCGGCAGCGTGCCGTCCCGGCCCGGCGTCACCCAGGTGGGGACGAGGTAGTCGGAGACGCGGACCTGGACGTCGTTGGCGACAGTCACAGATGTCGGATCGCTTGTGTCGCCATGGTAACCGCCTAGCGGGTCAAGCCATGACACTCCTGCGGTGACGTCGTAGTCATCGTCCGGAGCGCCGCTGAAGAAGCTGGTCCCGCCCCACTGCGGGTTCGTTTGGATCGTGGAGGACCAGGGCGCGCCGCTCGGGAAACCGAAGAACGTGTGCGCCGGTTCGGAGCCGACGCCGTTGTAGAAGATGGACTGAACGGCGCTACCCGGAGGCAGCGTCGCGGCGAAGGACGCCGTCAGATCACCGCTAACCGGGGAGGTGCTCGGCGAGAGCGTGAGGTTGCCGAGCCCGCCACGCCAGATGCCGAGCTTGAATGACTTGCTGTCCGAGCGGGTCTTGTCGTCTGTCGCCTTGATCGTTACGTCGTACACACCGTCCGGGGCGTCAGTGCCTCCCGCGGTCTTGAGATCCCACGTCGCGGTCTGGCTCCCGCGTACCTCGGCATCGCCGTCGACGGGAGTTGCCACGGTGGCGCCGGTCGCGTCCGTGAGGGTGACGGTGACCGTCGCCGGCCGACTGAGCCAGTAGTTCATGTCACCGCTCTCGCCCGCGACGCCGGGGAGGACGTAGTGGTCGGACGGCGCAGACGTGATCTGGACCGGATTGTCGATCGTGACGGAGACGCCCGGCGTGCTGTAGCTGTGGAAGGCACCCAACGGGTCGCGCCACCCGATGCCGGCCGAGAGCAGGTTGGCACCGTCAATGGCGTTGGTCGTGTCGATGGTGCCGGTCAAGCTGGTCGCGTTGATCGTGCCGTTGACCGAGCTGTACTCGCCGTCGACTGTTGCCTGCGGATAGGCAGAGGTGATGGAGGAGCCAGCGATCAGCCCGGGACCCGTTTCGAGCGCGATCGGCTCAGTTGTGCCGCTGAGCGTCGATCCTGCGGTGGGGGTGGTCAGCTGCGCGATGACGCCACGCGTCACACCGAAGTCGACGATGGTCGTGCCGGTGATGTTGGACGCTGTCGTGGCCGTGATGTCGAGGGTGTACTGGCCAACGGGCAGCACACCGGCGTCTGACAAGCCGTCGAGAGAAATCTCGTGCCAAGTGAAGGGCGTCTGCGGGGCCGCCGGTTCCGTCTTGACGACGCTGCCGGTGCCGTCTTTGACTACCCAGCCCACCTGGGCGTCCGCGCCCAGGTAGTAGGACACCGGGAGGGTGTCCTCCTGCGCATCGCCATCGGGGCTGAAGTAGCGATCGCCGCCGGAGATGTACTGGACCGGGTACTGCGCGCCGCTGTCGGCCTGCGAAAGGCCAATCAATGGCGGCGCCGCGGAGACGACCAGCGCGGCCGCCAACAGCACGCGCACCTTGGTCCAGGCCGACAGGCTCGAGAAACGGCTCAGGGCGCGCGACAGCGCGCTGTAACCAGCGGTCGACACGATCGATATCCCCCGTGATGATCAGTGATCCCGATACAGGTCTACTGGGTCGGGAGGCGATATCGCGGGTTCGCAACCGAAGTTGGCCGAATTGAATTAGCCCCTACTGGCTCCTCCGGACTATCAGTGGTAGCCCGCTTCGACCATTCGGGTCCTCGATTACTCTGCGCGACCGTCACGGTCACGGCTCGGCTTCGAGGACCTCTTCCGCCGTCGGGGGCGGCATCGGTACTGGCAGGCCGCGTTCCATGAGGTCGAAGGCTTCGCCGACATCGGTCGTCCACGCGAGGGCGTCGTGCACGCTGGGCCGGGCGAACCCGGCGTCGACCAGCTGGTCGATCTGCTGTCGCAACGGAGCGAAGACTCCGTCGGGGTCGAGCACGACGATCGGCTTGTCGTGCATTCGCAAGACGCGGCCGACCCAGATCTCCAGCAGTTCCTCGAGCGTCCCGATGCCGCCGGGCAGCGTCAGGAAGGCATCCGCGCGGCGATCCATCTCACCCTTGCGTACGCGCATGTCCGGAGTCACGACGAGCTCGTCAGCCTGTTCGTCCGCCACCTCCCACGCCAGCAGGCCTTCGGGGATCACGCCGACGGTGCGGGCACCGCCGGCCCTTGCTGCGCTGGCCACTGCGCCCATGCTCGACACGCTGCCACCGCCACTGACCAAGGTGTGGCCGCGCCGCGCCAGCTCCGCGCCGACCTCAGCCGCGAGGTCGATGTAGTGCTTCGAGATCCGCTCGCTCGACGCGCAGAACACGCAGATGACGGCCATCAGCGAGGCGTCACGCGTGACCGGAACGGCGAATGATCTCGACGATCTCGTCGACGTCGTCACAGACATGCAACAGGTCGAGATCTGCCGAGTTGATCTTCCCTCCGCTGAGCATGGTTGCGCGCAACCAGTCGACGAGACCAGACCAGTACGACGAGTTGTAGAGCACGACCGGGAAAGACGTCACCTTGCCCGTCTGCACGAGTGTGAGCGCTTCGAACAGCTCATCCATCGTGCCGAAGCCACCGGGCAGCACGACGAACGCCTGCGCGTACTTCACGAACATCGTCTTGCGCGCGAAGAAGTAGCGGAAGTTGAGACCGATGTCGACCCAGTCGTTGATGCTCTGCTCGAACGGCAGCTCGATGCCGAGACCGACCGACGTCCCGCCCGCTTCACAACAGCCCTTGTTGACGGCTTCCATCGCACCCGGGCCGCCGCCGGTAATGACGGCGTACCCGGCACGTGCAAGCGCTGCGCCGATCGCCTCGCCCGCGACGTAGTCGGGCGCACCGGGCTCGGTACGCGCGGAGCCGAACACGCTCACGGCGCGTGGCAGTTCGGCAAGCAGACCGAAGCCTTCGACGAACTCGGCCTGAATCCGCAGTACGCGCCATGGGTCGGTGTGCACCCAGTCGGACGGCCCACGGGTGTCGAGAAGGCGCTGGTCCGTCGTACTCGGCTGCACCTGACCGCGACGCAGCACGGCCGGGCCACGGTGCTTCTCCGGTGCCGGGGCCGGCACCTCGTGCGCCATGTCGTGCGCCAACCGCTGGGTCGCCTTGCGCTCATCCTCGTTCGGCATCCGGTCAGGGTCGATCGGGGAAACCATCAGTGTCCTTCGGTGAGATAGGCACGCAGCATGCGTTCGCACTCAGCGATGCGCGAGATTTCGACGTACTCCTCACGCGTATGCGCGAGGTTCGGATCGCCGGGACCGAAGTTGACGGCCGGAACACCCAGCGCGGCGAAGCGGGCGACGTCGGTCCAGCCGAGCTTTGCCTGCGGCTCACCACCGATCGCGGCTACGAACTCGGCGGCCGCGGGTTCGCCGAGTCGCGGCAGCGCACCCGCCGCAGAGTCCGTAGGCACGCATTCGAACGGGTCGAGCACCTCCTGCACGTGCGCGAGCGCGGCCGCCTCGTCGCGGTCCGGTGCGAAGCGGAAGTTGACGATGACCGTGCAACGGTCGGGCACGACGTTGCCGGACACCCCGCCCTCGATCCGCACGGCATTGAGTCCCTCGCGGTATTCGCAACCATCGATCGTCACCCGCCGTGCCTTGTACGACGCCAGTCGCGTCAGCACCTCGCCGGCTCGATGGATGGCGTTGTCGCCGAGCCAGGAGCGCGCACTGTGCGCGCGCTTTCCTGGTACGACGACGAGCACGCGCAGCGTCCCCTGACAGCCGGCCTCGACCTGGTTGGCCGTCGGTTCCATCAGGATCGCGAGATCGCCCTTGAGCCAGCTAGGCGCGTTGCGCGCCACCCGGCCAAGTCCGTTGCGCGCCGCGTCCGTCTCTTCGTTGTCATAGAACAGCCAGTTGACGTCGTGCCGCGGCTCGGCGAGCGTCGACGCGACCCGCAGCATCACCGCGAGCCCGGCCTTCATGTCCGACGTGCCACAACCGAACAGCTTGTCGCCGTCACGACGCGCGGGAAGATTGTCCGCGACCGGCACGGTGTCGAGATGGCCGGCGATGACGATGCGCTGTCCGCGACCGGCATCTGTGCGCGCGAGGATCGCGTCGCCATCGCGCTCGATGGTGAGGTGGACGACGCTTTTGAGCGCGGTCTCGACCTCGTCCGCGAGTCGACCCTCACCACCCGAGACTGATGGCACGTCGACCAGACTCGCGGTGAGCGCATCCCCCGGCAGGCTCAGGTCGATCATCGTGTCCAGCCTAGGGTGGCGAGCGTGGGATTCCGCGACGAGTCGGCGTACGGCGCCGGTGTCGGCACTTTCGATGCCAGCGGCCGGATGCTGGAGGTCTGGTTCGCCAGCCTCGGGCTCGGCGAGTCGTCCGCCGACGGTGTCGCTTTGCAGACGGGCACGGATGAGGTCCGTGGCGTGCAGACCCGACCGGTGTCGGTCCGGATCGACTCGCTGGTGACTCCCCCGCAAGACGTCGGAGACGCCTACCTGCGACTACAGCTGTTGTCGCACCGACAGATCCGGCCGCACGAGGCGAATCTCGACGGCATCTTCGGCGTCTTGATCAATATCGCGTGGACGTCGCTCGGTCCAGTTGCGGCTGAGGACGTGGAAGCCGTGCGGTTGCGGTCACGGAAGCAAGGGGCGCGACTCGAGGTCTACGGCGTCGACAAGTTCCCGCGCATGACCGATTACGTCGTACCCAGCGGCGTACGCATCGCCGACGCGGACCGGGTAAGGCTCGGGGCGTACCTCTCCTCCGGTACCACGGTCATGCATGAAGGCTTCGTCAACTACAACGCCGGCACGCTTGGATCGTCGATGGTCGAGGGGCGCATCTCTGCCGGTGTCGTCGTCGGTGACGGCACCGATATCGGCGGCGGCGCGGCGATCATGGGCACGCTTTCGGGTGGTGGGCACATCGTCGTGTCACTCGGCGAGCGGTGCCTGCTCGGGTCCAACTCCGGCGTGGGCATCCCGCTGGGCGACGACTGTGTCGTTGAGGCCGGCTGTTATGTCACCGCGGGCGCCAAAGTGACGCTGCCGGACGGTGCCGTTGTCACCGCGCGCGAGTTGTCGGGTGTCAACAACATGATGTTCTGGCGCAACAGCGTGACGGGTGCACTAGAGGCTCGCCCGCGCACGGGCAACTGGGCCGGTCTCAACGAAGCCCTGCACGCCAATTAGTCCGACGGCGGGGGCTTGCCTTCGTTCTCCCAGGCCGTCAGCTGCTGCTCCAACGCCTTCATGATTTCGAAGACCTGTGTCGGTGGAATGCGTACCCGGCTGACGACCCGGGCACTGAGCTGCTGCGGCGTCGTTGGCTGAGCGAGCACGGCAAAGTCGAGCACAAAGACGTCACGGCTGTGCCAGACGCTGACGAAGTCGGCGTAGGTCCCCTCGACGCGATCGTCCGGGATATGTAGGTGTGCCTGCTGCTCTTCGCTCACTCACCAGACACTAGTCGCGCAACCGCAGCCTCAACGCGCTCGTCGGTGGCTGTCAGCGCACAGCGAACATGGCGCGCGCCGCTGATGCCGTAGAACTCGCCCGGCGCGACAAGGATGCCGCGCTCAGCCAACCAGTCGACTGTCTCCCAGCATGGCTCGTCGCGAGTCGCCCAGAGATAGAGCCCGGCGGTGCTGTCGTCGACAGCGAAACCTGCTCGCGTCAACGCGCCGAGCAACGCGGTACGACGCCGTCGGTAGCGCTCTCGTTGCTCGACGACATGGTCCTCGTCACGCAACGCCGCCACCATCGCGGCCTGTATCGGCGCCGGCACCATCATGCCGGCGTGCTTGCGCACCTCGAGCAGGCGCGCCACCAGCGCCGGATCACCGGCGATGAAGCCGGCGCGATACCCCGCCAGGTTGGATCGCTTGGACAGTGAGTGCACCGCGAGCAGTCCGTCGTACGTGCCACCGCACACGTCTGGCGAGAGGACAGATGAGGGTGGGTCGCCTTCGTACCAAAGGTCGGCGTAGCACTCATCGCTCGCGACGACAGTGCCGCGCTCGCGCGCCCAGTCGACGACCTTGCGCAGATGCTCCGGTGGCAGCACCTTGCCGGTCGGGTTGGACGGGGAGTTGATCCACAACAGGTCGAGCCGCTCCGGACCGAGTGCCGTCAGCGCGTCGACTGCACGGCCGTGCGCACCGGCGAGCCGCGCGCCGACGTCGTACGTCGGGTAGGCCAGAACAGGGAACCCGACGCTGCGCGCGGCGAGCAGCGTCGGCAGCCACGCCACGAGCTCCTTGGTGCCGATGACCGGCAGCACACCGAGGTCGCTGCCCTTCAGGCCGAACCGGTCCCGCATCCAAACCGCAGCGGCCGCACGCAACTCCTCGGTCCCCGCGGTGAGCGGGTATCCCGGCGCATCCGACGCCGCTTGCAGCGCACCGCGGATCGACGGTGGGGTCGGGTCGACCGGTGTGCCGACGGACAGATCGACGATGCCGTCCGGATGCCGGCGAGCGACCGCAGCGGCCGGCGCGAGCCGGTCCCAAGGAAAGTCCGGCAGACCCGAGCCGGGCATGAGCCGTCAGTGCTTGTCGATCAGCCCGGCGTTGATGTCGGGCGGGAGCGCGGCGACGATCGGATGGTCCTTGTCGATCTTGCCGACCTTGGATGCGCCACCCGGCGAGCCGAGGTCGTCGAAGAACTCGACGTTGGCTTTGTAGTAGTCCTTCCACTGATCCGGCGTGTCGTCTTCGTAGAAGATCGCTTCCACCGGACAGACCGGCTCACAGGCCCCGCAGTCGACGCACTCGTCCGGGTGGATGTAAAGCATCCGGTTGCCCTCGTAGATGCAGTCGACCGGGCACTCTTCGATGCACGCCTTGTCGAGCACGTCGACACACGGCTCGGCGATGACGTAGGTCACGCGGGAACTCCCCTCGGGGCTTGCGGGCTGTTCTCTAGTATCGCTTGCGTGCGGGTTGGCGACACCGTCAGCCTCCGGGTTCATACCCCGGCTGGGTCGACGGAGGTCGTCGGGACCGTCCTCGCCGCCTCCTCGGACTTACTGAGGGTACGACGCCGCGACGGCACGGTGGCGGAGATCGCTGTGAGCCAGATCACGGCCAGCCGCGTGGTCCCACCGTCGCCCGCGCAGCGGATCGACGTCGCCGAGCTCGAGCGAATCGCCGCAGCCGGCTGGCGGGCCCTGGAGCAGGAGCCGTTGGGCCAATGGCTGCTCCGCGCCGGCGGCGGTGTCACGAATCGCGCCAACTCGGCCCTGGCCACGGGCGACCCCGGCCGCCCGCTCGACGAGGCGATCTCGGCCGTCGAACGCTGGTACGACGCCCGCGGCCTACCACCGCGGGTGCAGCTGCCGGATGGCGCGGCTCCCGCTGGACTCGGCGAGCAGCTCGACGCTCTCGGCTGGGATCGCTCGCCTGTGACGCACGTGATGACCGCAGAGCTCGGGCCGGTCCTCCGCGGGACCGCAGATACCGGCGTCCCAGATATCGGCCTCGCAGTACAGCTCGAGGACCAGCCCGACGACTCGTGGGTCGCGGCCTGGCGCGCCGAACGGCCGGAAGACCCCGGTGTCGCGCGTGCCCTGATGACCAACCATTCGCAGGCCGTGTTCGCCTCTGTCCGGGACGGCGACCGGTGCGCCGCGATTGCACGGGTGTCCGTCGACGGCCGATGGGCCGGCCTGTCCTGCGTCGAGGTCGCCGCCGACTTGCGTCGCACTGGCCTGGGGCGCGCCGTCAGCATCGCGGCGCTGCGATGGGCCGTTGCCAACCACGGACGCCGCGCCTATCTACAGACCTCGAGTGACAACGCACCTGCGATTGCGCTCTACGAGTCGATGGGCTTCACGCGCCACCACAATTACGTTTATCGATTTCGCTAGTCGCAAGTAGCGTCGGCGTGTGCTGCCAGAACGCCGCGGGACCCTGCTCGGGCTCGTGGCGTATGTGATCTGGGGGCTGTTCCCGCTTTACTGGCCACTGCTCGAGCCCGGTGGCGCGCTCGAGATCCTGTCGCACCGGGTGCTCTGGTCTCTCGTCTTCGTCGTCGTCGTTCTCGTCGCGGCCAGGCGTGGGTTGCGCGACCTACCACGGGACCGGCGCGCGCGAGGTCTGCTCGCGATCGCCTCGGCGCTCATCGGCGTCAACTGGGGCGTGTTCATCTGGGCGGTCAATCACGGCCACGTGCTCGAGAGCTCGCTGGGCTACTTCATCAACCCGCTCGTGTCAGTGGCACTGGGCGTGCTCGTGCTCGAGGAACGACTGCGACGCGTGCAGTGGATCGCGGTCGGCATCGCCACCTTGGGCGTCGTCGTACTCGCCGTTGACGCGGGTGGGTTTCCTTGGATCGCCCTGACGCTGGCGTTCTCATTCGGTACCTATGGCTTGGTCAAGAAGGTCGTCGGCGTCGAGCCGCTAGAAGGTCTGGTCGTCGAGACAGCAATCCTGATGCCGCTGGCGCTCGGCTATCTCGGCTGGCTCACCGTGACCGGCAACTCGACATTCACCTCACACGGCGCGGACCACACGCTGCTGCTCATGAGCGGCGGCGCCGTCACCGCGATCCCGTTGCTGTTCTTCGCAGCCGCCGTTGCGGCAGCACCACTGAGCCGGCTCGGCGTGCTGTTCTACATCAACCCGATGGTCCAGTTCCTGGTCGGCACCTTCGTCCGGCATGAGCCGCTCGGTGCCGGACGGCTGATCGGCTTCGTCATCGTGTGGGGCGCGCTGATCGTGTTCACGGTCGAGACCGCGACCAGCCACCGCCGCCAGATTGCGCTCGCAACCGTAGGGTGAAGAAATGCTCCGGCTGACGGACACCCGCACTCGGCAGCAAGAGGAGATCGCGCCCGCGTCGGGTCGCACGCTGAACCTCTACGCATGCGGCCCGACGGTCTATCGCTTTCAGCATGTCGGCAACCTGCGCACGTTCCTGCTGCATGACCTGATCGCGCGCGTCGGCGAGACGCTGCACAGCTGGACGACCCAGGTCGTCCAGAACATCACCGACGTCGGCCATCTCGCTGACGACACGGGCATCGAACTGTCCGGTGAGGACAAGCTGCTGATGGCCGCGCGTGAGGAGAACAAGGACCCGTTCGAGATCGCGCGCTTCTACGAGGCCCAGTTTCACGAGGACTGCGCCGCGCTCAACATCAAACCGGCCGAGCGTTATCCACGCGCATCGGAGTGCATCGACCTGATGGTCGACCTGATCTCCACGCTGATCGACAAGGGTCATGCCTACGTCGGCACTGATGGTTCGGTGTTCTTCGACGCGCGGTCGTTCCCGTCGTACGGCGCCATCTCGGGCAATCGACTGGACGAACTGCGTGCCGGTCACCGCTCCGACGCAGCCGACCTATCTGTCGGCAAGCGATTCCACGCTGACTGGGCGCTCTGGAAGTTCGCCGGCGCGCAACGCCAGATGGTGTGGGACACCCCGTGGGGCAAGGGCTTCCCCGGTTGGCACGTCGAGTGCTCGGCCATGTCGCTGCACTACCTCGGCGAGACCTTCGACGTGCACACGGGTGGGGTGGACCTGCGCTTCCCCCACCACGAAGACGAGCGAGCACAGTCCGAAGCAGCCGTCGACCACGAGGTCGTTCGGCGCTGGGTGCACGGGGAGCACCTGCTCGCGGACGGACGCAAGATGGCCAAGTCGACCGGCAACGTGGTCCTCGTCCGCGATCTTGTCGACCGCGGGTATGACCCGCTCGCACTTCGCCTGTTCTTCCTCACCGGTCGCTACCGCCAGCAGATGAACCTGACGTGGGATGCGCTGGGCGGCGCGGATCGCCGGCTGCGGCGCTGGCGGGCCCGGGTCGCCGAATGGGCCGAGTCACCGTCGACCGCCATGTGCGCCGATTACGTCCAGCGACTGACCGAAGCCTTCGACGACGACCTCGACACCCCGACTGCACTTGTCGCGCTCGGCGAGCTGGAGAAGGACACCGATGTCCCGGCCGGTTCGAAGTTCGAGACGTTTGCCTGGGTCGACCGAATCCTCGGTCTCGACCTCGCACGCGATGTCGGGAAGCCTCCCGAGAGCAGCGCCGACTTGCCCGTCGGGGCTGCCGACCTGCTCGAGCGGCGCGCCACGGCCCGCGCCGCGAAGGACTTCGCCGCATCGGACGCACTTCGCGACGAGCTCGCGGCGCTCGGCGTCTCGGTAACGGACACGAAAGACGGGGGGCAAATGTGGATCGTCCGGTCATGAGGGCGGGTACCGCCGCCGGGCAGTAACGCGCGGGGTGGGTCCTGCGGTTACCTCACCGATGAACACCCACGGCAACTGCGCGCTCAACTCAGTCGGGCGCCACCTTCCCCGCAACACCGAGCTCTACCTGGCTGATGTCACGAATGCGCTCGCCGAGGAGTTCGACGGCAAGATCGACCCCCAGGTCGTCCGTGACGTCGTCCGCGACAGCTACGAGCGGCTGATGGCACACGTGCCCCGCACGGCGTACCACTACCTCGAACCCTGGGCTCGGCAGCGCCTCCTCGGGCGGATGACGGCGTGGGGCCGGGAGCCAACGCTTGCCGAGATCCTGACCGTCCCGACCCAGCGTCTCTGACTCCCGTCAGGCGGTCCGAACCTCCGCCAGCCGCGCGTTGTCGATGACGATCGCGGCCGGTCCGTCAACAAGTCGCAAGGTGGCGAGCGCAGTCTCGCCGAACGCGTTCTTGCTCCCGCTGGCAAGCGCGAGGACACCGATCACACGCCCCCCGTGGCCCTTCAGCGGCATCGAGAGGAACGTCGCCATGCGCGCATCCTCGTCCTCGCCAAGGAGACCGTCCGGGTCGGCAACGCGGACATCCAGCGTGCCAACCGGCACATCGTGTCCGGTCGCGGCCGACACAGCGTCCGCGGCGGCGGCGATGAACTCGGTGTAGTGCTGTTGCGAGGTCTCGCTCGCGACAGCGACGTACGACGTCTGCTCGTCGAGCAACAGGACGGTGGCCAGGTCGTAGCCGACGAACCGCTTCATGATGTCGAGCACCGCCGCAACCGTGTGTTCGAAGCCATGTGTCGTCGCCCCGAGCGCGGTCACCTCAGCCGCCACAGATGTCTCGAAGAGCTTGCGGTCGAGGAGATCGCACACGCGCGACAACACATCGTCGTCGGACAGCTCGACGGGATCGGGACGTAGCGCCTGGCGGCCGTCCCGGGCGCTGTCGCCCGCCGCGAGCACCTCGCGTACTGCTTCGACGAGCTGCGGTGCCTCGAAGTCCTTCGTCAGGTAACGGTCAGCGCCGGTCGCCATGCCCCAGTAGCGGTCGCTCGCCGCATCGAGTGACGTCAACAACACCACGGGGATGTCCGCCGTCTGCCAGTCGTCTTTGAGCAATCGCGCGGCGACGTAGCCGGACACCCGTGGCATCTGCACGTCGAGGATGACGACGTCGGGCATGGTGCGGAACACCGTCTGCACGGCTTCGACACCGTCCTCCGCCGCTACGACCTCGAAACCTTCTCGACTCAGTACCGAGGAAACGATGCGACGCAGGGTTGGGCTGTCGTCGGCGATGACAACGGTAGGCATGACGGTCAACTCCTCATCGCCCGATGAGACGACGAACCGTCTCGACGAGCTGTTCTTGGTCGAACTCGGTCTTGAGCAAGTACGCGCTGGCACCGGCCTCCAGGCCGGCCTTCTGGTCCTCGTCGCTCCCACGCGAGGTCATGATCACGACCGGCACGTGCTCCCAGCCGCGTGTGCGCCGGATCCTCCGGGTGAGCGCGAAGCCGTCCATGCCCGGCATCTCCACGTCGGAGAGCACGAGATCGGTGGGGGCCTCCGCCAGCTTCGCCGCGCCGTCGGCGCCGTCGACCGCCGTGATGACCTCGTAGCCGGCGGCTTCGAGGATCACCCGTTCCAGCTCGCGGACACCGACCGAGTCCTCGACCACGAGCACTCGTGGCCGGTCGACCGTGCTCTCAGCCGGTGCCATCGATGTCGGCACGGGGGTCACCACAGCGCCGGCGTCGACGGCAAGCTCGCGAAGGTCGACGAGACAGACAACGGTGCCATCGCCGTCGATCGTCGCGCCACTCACGAGCGGCAACCGGCCGAGGAAGGGGCCTAGATCTTTGACGACCAGCTCGAGCTCTCCCTCGAGCCGGTCGACAGCCCACGCGACCTGACGGTCGCTGTGGCGTACGACGACGGCGGCACGAGTGTCGCGGTCGCCGGTGAGCCCAACGGCGACGCCGAGGTCGAGGAGCGGGACGGTCTCGCCGTGACGCATGACGACCGGCTGTCCGGCGAGGGAGTGCACCGGCACGTCCTTGAGCGAGATCGACTCGACGATGCCCGGCACCGGAAGCGCATAGCGCTCGTTACCTACGCACGCGACGAGGCAGTGCAGCACTCCCAACGTCACCGGCAGCGTGACCGTAAATGTCGTGCCGGCACCAGGCACGGTGCGCAGTTCGACGGTGCCGCCCAGTGACTCCACCGAATTACGCACCACGTCTAGTCCGATGCCACGACCTGATGTCTCGGTGACGTCACTGCGCGTCGAGAACGCCGACGTGAACAGCAACTCCAGCAACGGAGACCCGGACAGCGTGCTGTCGGCGGCAAGGATGCCGCGAGCGATTGCCGTCGTGCGCACCGCGGCTTCATCGACGCCCGCGCCGTCGTCAGCAACGTCGATGACGACAGTCCCACCCGCAGCGCGAGCGGACACGGTCACGGTCGCTTGCGGCGACTTACCTGCGGCAATGCGATCGACCGTCTGCTCGCAGCCATGGTCGACTGCGTTGACGACAAGGTGCTTCAGCGCGTCGGACACACCATCGAGAACCTGCTTGTCGAGCTCGACATCCTCACCGACGAGGACGAGGCGGACGTCCTTGCCGGACGCAGTCGCGACATCACGTACGACCCGAGGTAGACCGGCAACAACGCGTCGTACCGGAACCATCGCGAGCCCCATCGCGCTGTCGCGTACCTGTGCCAGCCGCGCATGCGCGTCGTCGACGACCTCACGAAGCTCCCGCGTCGTGTCGCTCAGCTGCTCACCCACGGCGAGCAGCCGGCGCAGCGCAACTCCCGCCTCGGCGCTGCTGTCGGCAGTTGCCATCGTGTCGCGCAGCGCGCGCAGCAAGCGGGTCTGTTCTGCAGTCAGCGAGTCGAGGACGCCGCTGGTCCGGCCGACTCGACGTGCGTCGAGCTCGGCTTCCCCGACGACATCCAGGAGGTCGTAGACCTTGCCGGTGGCGACGCGGACGGAGTCCGCACGGGACTTGTCCAGATGGTCGGCACCGACATCGCTCAACGGCTCGTCGTCGGCAGCGGCGTCCCGCAGCGGCACGACGACGAGATCGCCGGCGATGGCACGGTCGAGGGCGTCGGTGAGTGCGGTCAGATGCGCCTCGGGGACCTGCTCGTCCCTCCCCGGCAGCGCCGACCCCATGCCGTCGCACGCCGCCAACAGGAGATCGATGAGTTCGCGCGTGACGGTCAGCCGTTCGTCGCGCAGCGCGCCGAGCAGGTCTTCGCAGCGATGCGCGACCTGGAGGACGCCGGTGAGCCCCATCATTCGCGCCGAACCCTTGACGGTGTGCGCGTCACGGAACATCCCCGCGACGACCTGTCGCGGCGACGGGTGGGTCTCAAGCTGGAGCAGTCCAGAGGTCAGCGACGCGACCCGCTCCTCCACCTCGGCGCGAAAGGTCGCGAGCAGCTCAGGATCGTCAGCCCAGCCGGCCATCAACGTGCCTCTGACTCGACTCTGGTAAGCCGGAACCGGCCGAGGGCGATGCGCAAGTCAGCGGCGAGATCGCGCATCCGGCCGGCTGCCTCGGCGTGCCGCGTGCCGCCGGCACGGTAGCGAGTGCCGGCCGTCGTGACCTCCATCATCGCGCTGACGACGGCTTCCGACGCGAAGCGTTGCTGCCGGGTGGCTTCGGTGATTTCGCGCGCGGCCGTCGTGGTGCGGTCGACCATCCCCGCGATGCGCGCCAGCGCGTCGACAACTTCGGCTTGCAGCGCGACTCCCTCTGCAACCGCGGAGTGTCCTTCGCGGCTGGCCTCTGCAGTGGCAATTGCTTCGGTACGCAGCTCGCCGACGATTTCGCCGATGCGCGCGGTCGCAGTCCGGGCCCGGTCGGCGAGCACGCCCACTTCGTGCGCGACGTTGGCGAAGCCGCGTCCGTGGTCACCGGCGCGGGCGGCTTCGATCGATGCATTGACGGCAAGAATTGAGGTCCGCCGGGCGAGCTCGTCGATGACATGCGTGGTCTGGGCAACCGCAGTGATGCGCTCGGTCAGCAGCTCGGCGCGGGCGGCCAGTTCAGCGACTCGGTCGTCGATGCGCTGCATCGCTTCGTTGGCCGCCCCAACAGTCGCGGCACCGGTGTCCACGTCCTGTCGCGTCGAGCCGGCGAACTGGGCGACGCGCACAGCCGTCTCCGCAATGGTCCCGGCGGTGGCAGCGAGCTGTTCGATGGTTGTCGTCGTCTCGGCAACCGCGGCGACCTGCGCGCCGATGGCGGTCGCCTCCTGCTCGGCGGCACCCGCAAGCTCGACGGAGCGCGTCGCCAGCGTTCCCGCCACCGAGTCGAGTTGACGGACGAGTCGGCGAAGGGCGAGCAACGTGTCGGCGAAGACCACGGCGAGCGCGGTCGTGACCGCGTCGGCGTCGCGTCCCGGCGCCGGCACTTCGCTGAGGTCGCCCGCCGCCACGCGGTCGAGCACCGCGGAGAGGTTCTTCACGTCCTGGATGAGCGCCTGCCGACGGACATGCGCCTCGCGAGCGGCGGCGCGGGCAAGTCCGGCGAGCGCACCCGCTGACCAGCCGACGGCCGGGAAGGCCGGCAGCAGCACGACCAGCCGTCCGACCCCGGCAACCGTCAACGTGTCGGAGAGACCTGCCGCGGCGTACACACCCGCTGCCGCACCAGCTCCGACGAGCAGTCCGAACGTCGGCCCGGTGACAGCTCCGGCGACAAGTACGACGGGCAGGAACAGCACCCAGGCCGGCCCGGCAACGCCACCGGCGTTGGCGACGACTCCTGACATGGCGACGAGCAGCGCGACCATGAGAAGCGGGCCAAGGACTCTGCGACGCCTGGACCGCAGGTCATCGGAGTAGCCCTGACCGGCCATCGCGGCCAGCGTGACGGCGGCCGCGGTGGCGCCCAGCCCCCAGGCGGCGAACGGAAGCTCGTGGACGCGCAGCGACGAGTCGCCGAAGCGCGCGGCCAGCATCGCGGCCACGATCAGCAGGACGAATGCGCCCACGGTGACGAACTCCGCGACCCGCAGAACCCGTCGGGCGATGTCCGGCTCGGAGACAACGGATCGGTCGACCGGCACGTCGAGCGCGGGAACCTGCTCGAGGTCGTCGGCAAGGCGCCGCGGCGCGGGCTCGACACCGGCCAGCGCCGCCAGGCGCTGTTCGACCTCCCAGGGGAGCAGGTCGTGGCGGCCGATGCGCGGCGCAGGCATCTCCGGCGCGGTCTGCCCCGTACGGGCAGGCACACCTGGGTGCTTCACGTCGTCCTCCGGCCGCGGTGAACCGCCCCCGAGCAGATGCGGTCCGTTTTGATATCGGTCCAGCGTCGCCCCGACTGCAGCGAACGGCGCAATGTGTCGTGGGCCGGTCAGGCGACCCGGAACTGCGCGATCGACTCCCGCAGCTCGGCCGCGAGCACGTTGAGCTGCGCGGCTGCCGCCGCGGCCTGCTTGGAGCCGACGGCGTACTGGCGTGAGACGTCGGACACCTGCGTCATGGCGCTCACGACCTGGTCGGACGCCGAGCGCTGCTGCTGGGTCGCGATCGAGATCTCCTTCGCCGCGGTCGTGGTCTCGTCGACCATGTTGCTGATCCGCTCGAGCGCGTCGACGACGCCGCGCGCGAGACCGGAGCCGGTGCGCACCTCCTTGGCGCCTTCCTCGCTCGCGATGATCGTGGCGTTGGTCTCCGACTGGATCTCGCCGACGATGGACGCGATCTGGCCGGTTGACTCCTGCGCTCGCTCGGCGAGCTTGCGCACCTCGGTGGCGACGACCGCGAACCCGCGACCGTGCTCACCGGCGCGGGCGGCCTCGATGGCGGCATTGAGCGCCAGCAAGTTCGTCTGGTCGGCTAGGTCGTTGATGACCTCGAGAATCCGGCCGATCTCCTGACTCTTCTCACCGAGGGAGAGTGTGCGAGCGGCAATCGAGTCGACGCGCGAGGCGATCGTGTCCATGGCGTCGACGCTCGCTTGCACCGCAGCGCGACCGTCTTCGGCGTGCCGCAACGTCTCGGCGGCGTAGCGCGCGACCGCTTCCGCGGTCTCCGCGATCTGCGCCGCAGTTGCGGCGAGCTCCTCGATGGTCGACGTGGTCTCCGAGACAGCCGACGACTGTTGAGTCGCCGACGCGGCGTGCTCCTCCGCCGTGGCCAGCAGCTCGCCGGCAGCGGCGCCGATCTGTTCGCCACCACCGCGAATCTGCGTCACCAAGGAACGCAGGTTCGTCAGCGTGTGGCCGAACGCCTCGGTCAGCACTTGCAGTCCGGCGTGAGTCGCGTCCTCGTCCGCGAGGTTGACGGCGAGGTCGCCCTGGGCCGCCTGGGCCAGCACGTGCGACAACTCCTCGACTCTGCGTTGCAGCTCGTCCCGCTCGGCCTTCGCGTGTGCACGCATCGACCACACCGAGGACGCGAGCGTGCCGTTGAACCACGCGATGGCAGGAAACACTGGTACGACGAGGACCAACCAGGCCGCCGTACCGGCGTTGAGTGTGTGTGCGACTGCCGAGGCAACGACGAGCCCAGCGCCGGCAAGTAGGCCCAGCGCAATCGACTGCCACTGCCGCATCGTCGTCGCCGCGAACAGCACGCTCGGAAGCAGCAAGATCCAGAACGGACCGCGCACGCCACCGGAGACGGCGACTGAGCCGGAAACCGCAGTCAACGTGGTGACCAGGAGCACTGCGCGGTACGTCGCCATGTGGCGTCGTACATGCGGACTCACTTCGTGCGCCATCGGCAGCACGGTCAGCGCGATCGCGTTGAGGACTGCTAGCGCCTGCCACGCGAGAAAGGCGTACAGGTGCAGGTGGACATCGCCTTGCTCGTGGTGCAGCACCAGCGCGCCGGCCGTCGCGAGCACGATGCCACCCCAGGTGGCGATCGCGGCCACGCGGCTCAGCCGCTTGGAGAAGTCCACGAGCCCTCCTCGCTCGATAGTTGTTTGTTGTGTCGGGCGCCCGTTGTCCGGGCTGTAGGGGTCAGGCCATGCGACGGCTGCGTGGCAATGAGTCGCGCAGCCCCATGACGGCGTCGACGTCGATGACTGCGACCGGACCGTCGTCGCGAGGCACCTGACCGCTGATCAGTTGCGCCCCGAGACCGGGGGCCAGCCCGGCGACGGGCGCGGCCGCGTCCCCAAGTGCGGTGGTGCCCTCCACTCCGTCGACAACTAGGCCGACCGAGGCCACATGGTTGACCAGAACGACTAGCCGAGCGCCTGCGCCGAGGCTGGCGCTCTCGGCGCCGAGCATCGAGCGAAGGTCCAGGACCGCGAGGATCCGGCCGCGCCAGTTGGCGACACCGGCCAGCCAGCTCGGCACTCCGGGCACCCTCGTGATCGCGGGTACCTTGCCGACCTCTGCCACCTGTGCGAGGCCGACGGCGAAGCGGCCGACGCCCAGGCGGATGACTACCGCGTCATCGGGGCTGTCGGCAGCGTCGGTCGACTCGTCCGTGGGGTCGACGGACGAGAGCGTGAGGCTCACCTTCATCACTTCGGTCGCGCCGGGACGCGAATGAAGGGGTCAGGTCCGGTTTGCGCCCTTTTCGGAGGAGGGTTGCTCGATCCAACGCGTTCGGTCCCGGTTCGCGAGCAGCACCGCGGCGACCGCACCGACGGCTCCAAGCAGGAGGTAGAGCGTGCCGACCGTGCCAACGCCCGGGTCGTGTCCGAGCTTGGCGGGGATCACGACCTCGTCGGCCGGCCGGGCAATGGTGCCGACCGCCATGGTCGCCACGAGCCAACCGATGCCGGGCATCGCTGAGGCGGGCACCGACCGTGAACCGCGGGCCGCGTAGAAGCCCACGACCACGTTGCCGACCAGAGCGAGCAGATCGGAGAAGCCTTCGACGCCGCCAAACAGCCGCAGCGGCACGAGGAACGCGCCCCAGATTCCCAGCGCGGCACCCAACAAGAAGAGGACCGCATACACCGCCCAGAGCGGGATGCGGCCCTCTTCCACGTCCTCCACCCCACCCACCACCCAACAATCGCGCTTCGCGCTGATTGCTGTGACGCTACTGGCGGGTGAGGGCCTCGTCCGTCAGGTCGATGACCGGGGCGTCGACGTCGCTGGGTCCACCGGCCGCTTCGAGCACGCCCTGGATCTCCCGGCCGACCAGCTCGTTGCGCTCGAGCAACGCATCGCGTAGCGCCGCCACGAGGTGCTGGTTGGCCTCGAGCCGGCCCTTGATGAGGACCTTCTGCTCCTGGAGCAGCTCCTCGACCGTCGCCCGGCCCTGGCTGTCGCCGAGGACTCGGCCGACCAGGTTGGTGTCGCTGAACGCGTTGCCCTGGACGGCGGCATAGGAGACGAGCGTCCCGGTCATGCCCGCGGCACCGACCATCTGCGCGGCGACGTTGGTGGCGTACAGCAGGTCACCGCTGGGCCCGGTGGAGATGTCGCCGAAGAACATCTCCTCGGCGCACTGGCCGGCGAGTGCGATCTGGATCAGCTGCAACATCTCGCTGCGGGAACGGGTGAACACCTCTTCTGCGTCACCGTGGGCGAGCATGCCGAGCGCTTCGCGGCGCTTGATGATGGACAGCACCTCGAGCCGACGGGATGGCGCGACGAGGTAAGCAGCGGTCGCGTGGCCGGCCTCGTGCGTGGCGATGAGTCGCTTCTCGTATGCCGTGTAGCCGATCGGCTGGCCGAGACCAACAGTGGTGGACAGCCGAGCCTGCTCGATGTCCTTCCACGTCATCTTGGTGTCACCGCGTCGCACGGCGTTGATGAGACCTTCGTCGAGCAGCTGCTCGATCATCACCGGCGTGTAGGAGTGCGTGATGCTGGCGAGCGCGTCGCGGTACTCGGCGCCCGCGAGTTCCTCGTGGTGCGCCTTGCGCGCGAGGAAGTGGTCGACGAGCTGACGACGACCGGCTTGGTCGGGACGCTCGAACGTCAACGCGCGGTCGAACCGACCCGGCCGCAGCAGCGCTGGGTCGAGAGAGTCGGCGCGGTTGGTCGCAGCGATGATGAGAACGTTGGCGCGCGGCGGCACCGGCTTCGCGAGCTGGCGGTGTGCCGGCAACATCAAGTTGATGGCCTCGATGAGCATGCCCTGCAACTTCTGCGAACCGGTGGGACTGTCGAACGACTGCATCTGCACGAGCAGCTCGTTGACGACGCCGCCGACACCTTCACTCGTGCCGAACGCGTTGGTCACCGGCGCGGCACTGTTCGACACGCTCAGGAAATTGCCAGGCATGCTGCCGACGGTGCCGCAGCACTGCACGGATGCCATGGACGAGGACACCGACTGGGAGAGGTCGGGAGCTGCGGTCATCGACAGACCACGACGCGTCGCACCGATGGCGTCGATCTCTTCCATGAAGGCGATCGCGCCGCCATGCGCCAGCGCTGCTTTGCGCGCGGCCTTGAAGAACCCACGGATCTTCATGGCCGTTGCGCCGTAGAACATCGACTGGAAGGACGTGCCGGAGACGAACAGGAACGGAACGCCGGCTTCAGCGGCCATCGCCTTCGCGGTGTAGGTCTTACCGGTGCCGGGTGCACCTTCGAAGAGCAGACCGCGGCGCGGCGTGCCACCCATCGTTCCCGCAAACGTCTTGTGTGCGAGGAAGAGGTTGAGCGATCGAACGACTTCTTCCTTCACCGACTCGATGCCAACGACATCTGCGAGTCGCACATCGATTTGTTCGGGACGGTAAAGAACGTGCGGCGAACGTCCAAAGAAGAGGAACGGTCCGAGCACCGCAAGGATTAGTACGACAAAGAACAGGATCGGCATGACCAGGACCCAGTCGATGTGCGGGATCCGCAGCAAGTTGACCGGGTCGCCAGTGGCGATTCGAATCCACAGAAGGAGAGCAGGCACACCTGCGATTGCGGCAAGTCGCCACAGCCGCTTACGTCGCATCTCTTCGCGGTTGTGTCCGACGTCAGCGCCGGCCACGTTCATGACCGTGCTGCCCCCCGCAGCCAGCAGCGGGAGGGTCTGGCCCGCAGCGGCGTTCTGTCGGTTCATAGGTGCCGTCTCCCTAGGTAGGGCAGAGCCGGTGGGGGGCTATTCAGAAAAGTTCTTCAGAAAAGCTCAAGTCCCTGGTCGGCGCTGCCGAGAATCTGTCCGGCGGTGCTGTACCCGAGTTTGACACCGGCATCCGCGGCTGGCTATGTGTCGCTTCGCGTTTCACCCATTCGGCGCAGCAAGCCACATGAGTTGCTCAAATTCCGGCAAATAGGTCCTCTTCGACCACGCCCTCAGACGGCGGATTCCCGGTCATGAGACGGAAATGCTCGAGGCCGAAGGCACGCTGTCCGATGTTGTTGGACAGCGCAAAGAACGGTCCGTCGACTTCGATCTGCGTGCGGTGCGCGCGCATCGATTCAATCTTTGCCTCGAGATAGTCGCGAGCATCGATGCGCGTCGTAATCGTCTCATCCGGATCACCGAAGTTGAGTTCCTCCGGGGCGGTGACCCCGAACGGCGCCTCCTCGCCCATTTCGCGCAAGGCCTCCCAGCCCATCCGGAGAAACGAGATCGGTAGCGCGGTGTAGTAGAGCTTCGTCACCCGCCACGGCTCGCCGGCTTTCGGGTAGCGGCCGGGATCCGCCGCCGCTTCGAGTGCGGCCAGCGTCACGCGGTGAGCCTGGATGTGGTCGGGGTGTCCGTAGCCACCGGTTTCGTTGTAGGTGATGACGACCTGTGGCCGCACCTCACGGATGACGCCGACAAGCTCGCCGACTGCCTCGTTGAGATCGGCCTGCCAGAAGCTGTTGGGTCGGTCGTTGGTCGGCTCCCCCATCATTCCGGAGTCGCGCCATCGGCCGGGGCCGCCGAGGAAGCGGTGGTCGGTGACGCCGAGCGCCTTCATCGCGTCGGCGAGCTCGCCGATGCGGTGCTCGCCCAGGGCGTCGTCCTTGTCCGCTGCCAGGTGCACGAGGTCGGGAACGAGGACCTCGCCCTCCTCACCCAGCGTGCAGGTGACGAGCGTGACGTGTGCGCCCTCGGCGGCGTACTTCGCCATCGTCGCGCCGGTCGCGATGCACTCGTCGTCCGGATGGGCGTGCACGAGAAGAAGTCGACGGCCTGCCGTAATCACCCCGCGAGGCTACGATGCCGAGCAGAGGGGGAGCGACATGTGGGGACGTCGCCTGGTTTCAACCCTTGCTCTGACCATGCCTTTCGTGTGGCTCGCTGTCCCCGCGGTTGCCGCGACGCCCAGCGTCAGCATCACCTCACCGACCGGTGGTGCGACGTCAAGGGGACGGTGACCATCCAGGCCAGCGCTTCGACCGATCCATCGAGCGACGATGCGCCGTACACCATCGACTTCCTCGTGGACAACAACGGGCTCTCGTCGTCAGCCTGCGATGGCACCTCGACCACGTGCACCGCCAGCTTCGACTGGGACGCCACCGGACTCACCGGACAGCACACGTTGAAGGCACGGCTCAACACGACGATGGGCAGCACCGTCGTCTCTTCCCCCGTGACCGTCACCGTTCAGAGCCCGGCCCCGACTGTCAGCATTACCGCGCCGACGGCAGGCACGACTGTGGGTGGCACGGTGCACATCACGGCGACGGGGATGACGGACAGCAGCCAGTCGGATGAGCCGACGCAGCTGACGTTCCGTGTCGACGGCAACGACGCGGGCGGTACGGCTGCGACGGGGTCTCCAAGACCTGCGCCGGAAGCTACGACTGGGACACCACCGGTCTGTCCGGGCAGCACGTTCTCGTCGTACGGGTTGACACCGCGACGGGACGGTCGGCGGTGAGTCCGGCCGTCGGTGTGACCGTGAAGAACGCTGGGCCTAGCGTGTCCATCACCGCGCCCGCGGACGGCGCGACGCTCGGCGGGATCGTCACGCTCGAAGCGAGCGGCGGTACGGATCCGAACACGTCAGATGTACCGACGCAGGTCGAATTCCAAGTGAGTGGTGAGGAGGTGGGCGGCTTCGGCTGTGATGGAGTCTCGAAGACCTGCAGCGGTTCGACGCGTTGGGATACCCGGCAGGTTGTCGGGAAGCAGACCATCGAAGCCGTTCTCTCGACGTACGGGGGGCAGACGGCGACGGACACCATTCATGTGACCGTCAAGAGCGGTACGACGATCACGTTCAAGACCGTCTCGGCGGTGGCCGGCGAGTCGGTGACCATCCGTGGCCACGCAGCCAGCAACATCGATCAGTCGCCGGCGGCGGCGTTGCCGGTGACCGTCTCGATCACGCCTGTGCTCGGCGGCGCACAGACACACCAAGTCACGACCACCTCGACAGGTGCGTTCTCCGTGACCACCACGTTGCTCAGCAAGGCGAAGGTCAAGGCAAGCACGCCGGGTAACGCCGAGTTCCAGCGTGCCTCGGCATCCACGACCGCGCAAATCGCTCCGGCGGCTCAGTGCTCACTGGCGAAACGGCGGGTGCGAAGCGGCCGTCACGACTCACTGGTCTGCACAGCGCCTCATCTCCCGGACGGTGCAACCGCAACCTTGCTGACGAAGTCCAACGGGGTCTGGTCCGATTCGCAACTGCACGGCAAGGCAAGTTCCGGCCGGTTACGGATCGGGTTCGACGTCACCGGCACCGGCAAGCTCAAGATGCGGATGTACTTCTTCACCAACCGCGTCTATGGCGCCGGCTACGGGCCGGTCGTGACGGTCACGATCACGTAAGCGGAGTAACCGGGTGTAACGGACAAGCCACCCGGATCGGTTACCCAGTTGGACAAACCTCCGCCTGAACGGGAGCCGTCGATGAACGTCATCTCGCGTCGCACCAGCTTTGCCGTCGCCACGGCCGCCGCTGTCGCCCTGGCCGCCCCCGCCTTCGCGGCACCGCATCTCCAGCAGACCAGCCTCAACCTGCGGGCGAACAAAAGCGTGGTGAAGGCGCATCACACGGTCACGTTCACCGCCACCCTGTCCAGCAAGGACAACGGCGTCAGCGGCGAGTCGGCAAACATCGTCGTGCAAGAGCGCAAGGCGCCTACAACAGGCCACAAGACGACCTGGCAGGACCAGCCGGTGACAGTGACTGACACCGGAAACGGGCACTACACGTTCACGGTTACGCCGCCAATCGCGTCGAACAAGAACACGCAGAAGGATCAGTACCGGGCCGTGTTCAAGGGCGATTCGACGTACGCCGGATCACACAGCGAAATCATCACCGTCACGGTGAAGCGCACGAGCTAGCCGACCCTGCCCAGGCTCAGACGTTGAAGCGGAACTCTGTTACATCGCCGTCTTGCATGACGTAGTCCTTACCTTCCATCCGCACCTTGCCGGCGGCTTTGGCCGCGGCCATTGAGCCGGCCGTGACGAGGTCGTCGTACGAGACGATCTCGGCCTTGATGAAGCCGCGTTCGAAGTCGGTGTGGATCACGCCGGCCGCCTGCGGTGCGGTGTCGCCGCGGTGGATTGTCCACGCGCGCGACTCCTTCGGACCGGCCGTCAGGAACGTCTGCAGACCCAACGTCTCGAAGCCCACCCGCGCGAGGGTGGCAAGGCCGGACTCGTGCTGACCGTATTCCTCGAGCAGCTCTACGGCGTCACTCTCGTCGAGACCGATCAGCTCTGACTCCAGCTTCGCGCTGACGAATACCGCGGGTGCAGGGGCGATCAGATCGGCGAGCTTCGAGCGTGTGCCCTCGTCGCCGAGCGCGGTGTCGTCGAGGTTGAAGACGTAGATGAACGGCTTGTCGGTGAGCAGGAACGACTCGCGTAGCGCCGCCCGGTCGAGGGTCGGATCACTGCTCACAGGTCGACCGGCGTCGAGGACCGCGCACGCCTGCTGCACTGCCTCCAGCTCGGCGCGCTTCTCGGGACGCATGCGCGCTTCGCGCTCGAGCCGGCTCAACCGGTTGTCGATCGTCTGGAGGTCGGCGAGCACCAATTCGGTGTTGATCGTCGCGATGTCCTCGGACGGATCGACTCGGCCGTGGACGTGTGTCACGTCCGGGTCATCGAAGACGCGGACGACTTGGCAGATCGCGTCGGCCTCTCGAATGTGCGAGAGGAACTTGTTGCCGAGGCCCTGCCCTTCGCTCGCGCCGCGCACGATGCCCGCGATGTCCACGAACGTCACGGTCGCGGGCACCGTCTTGACGCTGGAGAACATGTCGCTGAGGACAGCGAGGCGCGGGTCGGGCACGTTCACGATCCCCACGTTGGGGTCGATCGTCGCAAACGGATAGTTCGCGGCGAGGACGTCGTTCTGCGTCAACGCGTTGAACAGCGTCGACTTGCCGACGTTCGGCAGACCGACGATCCCGATCGACAAACCCATGCATCCATTGTCGCGGACTCCGAAATTCGTCGTCGGATCGCCCGAAGTTGTCCGGTGATGCGGCACAAGTCCCACGTCTCGAGCCATCAAGTTCCGGGCACATCGAGGCCGATAGACAAGGCACTAGTCCATTCGGGCTAGTGCGCACACGGGGGAAGCCGCGCCAAGCACCGATGGAGTCCCACCGAATGTCTCGCGTTCGACTCATCACCGCCGCTGCCGTCACCGCTTCCCTCGCCGCCGCCGGGGTTGCCGCTAGCGCAGCCTCCGCCTCGCATAACGGACCGACCACCCGGCCGGTCACCGGCCCCTTCAAGAGCGGGCAGGTCCTCGTTCACTACCGCGACGACGCCAGCACAACCGAGCAGGCGACGCTCGAGCACGGCAACGGCGCCGAGCGAGTCGGCCACCTCGGCCACCTGGGCACCGACGTGCTGCGCGTGCCTGCGGGTCGTGAGGAGGCTGTCGTGAACGACCTCGCCGCGTCCGGCCTCGTGGACTATGCCGAGGTCGACGGCCTCGCCACCGCCAACGATGTCACACCCAACGACACCTACTGGGCCAAGGAATGGGGCCTCACGAAGGTGCACGCACCGCACGCCTGGAGCACATCGACCGGATCATCAGCGATCACGGTTGCCGTCGTCGACACCGGCCTGGCGGCCGGCCTGCCGGAATTCGCCGGGCGCACCCTCACCGGCTACAACGCCTTCACCGGGACGACGAACACCGCGGATGACAACGGCCACGGCACCTACGCCGCCGGCATCGCGCTCGCGACCGGCAACAACGCGACCGGCGTCGCAGGCATGTGCTGGAGCTGCCGAGTCCTCCCGGTCAAGGTGCTCGACTCCAGTGCCCAAGGCGACTACGCGACGATCGCCAAGGGCATCACCTGGGCGGCCGACCATGGGGCACGCGTCATCAGCCTCAGCCTCGGCGGCACCACATCGAGCGCCACCCTCGACAACGCCGTCTCTTACGCCGTCAACGAGGGCATCGTCGTGGTGGTCGCCGCAGGCAACAGCGGCTGCACCTGCCAGACCTGGCCGGCAGCGAGCCCTGGCGCACTGAGCGTCGCGGCCACGGACGCGACCGACACGCTCTACAGCTACAGCAACCGCGGCAGTTGGGTCGACGTCGCTGCACCGGGCACGAACTACACGACGGGCGCCGACGGCAACTACTACTCCTTCGGCGGAACGTCCTCGGCGACTCCGGTTGTCGCCGGCCTGGCAGCCCTGGCGCTGTCGCAGAACCCGACGGCTTCGGTCGGCAGCGTTGTCAACGTGATCGAGTCGACGACCTCGCCGGTGGCAGGCGGCGGTGTCTCGTATGGCCGCGTCGACGCCGGCGCTGCGATGGACGCGATGGCAGGCACGAGCACCACGTCGCCGTCACCGGCGCCGTCCTCGAGCCCGAGTGCGAGCCCGAGCCCGTCCCCCTCCCCGTCGTCGAGCCCGAGCAGCAGCCCCTCACCGGCTCCGACCTCGACCAAGCAACACGGCGGCGGCAAGCACTGACGCCGCGCTAGTGCGCCCTCGGCGGTGACGGTCCCCCCACTGTCGCCGCCGAGGGCCCTTGCCGTTCGCGCTAGACGCAGCTCGGCTGGATGTTGTTGTTGATGCGGTCGAACATCGACGAGAGCGCCGTCACCGTCGACTTCGTGTTCTTGTACGACGAGAACTGCGTCACAGCTCCCGCCAGCAGATCGTGAATCGTCGTACATGTTGGCAAGCCGAGCAGACCGTCCGGGTTGTAGATCTTGGCGGCACCCGTCAGCGACGGGCCACCGGCCTTGATCGTGTTCGGATACGAGGCCGTGTCCAGCGTCGTGGTGAGCCACTGGCTCAGCAACATCGGCCAGCCTGTCCCGGACGAGTTGGCGAGGTTGAACACGAACAGGTCGAACTTCGGCAGGTAACTGAACGCCGACGTGTTCGTGCAGTCGCCGTTCACGTACTGCTTCGACGAGTTGCCACCGCTGTCGACGTTGATCAGATCAGCGAGCGTGTTGTTACCACCGACGTAGCCGTTCAACGTCGTACATGCCGATGACGTGTTGGCCTTCAACAACGCCTGGCCGTTCTTGTTCTGCCACCAGCCTTGGGTCAGGCCGCCGGCGTTGGGGCCACAGAAGGTGACGGTCCACTGCGCAGTACGTGGCCAACCGGTCGGCTGGACAGAATCGGTCGTCGACATCGTGGCGGTGTTGGTGTGGTCGACACAGAGGTTGTTGAACCAGTTGATCGTGTAGTTCCACACGGTCGTGTCGGAAATCGTCGTGCCCGTGCCGGACAGTGCCAGCGCGGTCCCCGGGTTGTCGTCCTTGACCACCACGGACTCCGGGTCGCTGCCCGAGTCCAGTGTCGCGGCCGCGGGCACCGTGAACGTCATGACGGCATCGACGGTCTGTGAGGCCTGCTGGTCGTCCGTGTAGGTGACCGTCGCGGAGTTGAGGTAGGTCGCGCTGTAGTCCGGCTGGTTGGCAAGCGAGCAGCTGTAGGGGAAGTCCAGGGTGCCCGGCACGGGGGGCTGACCGCTTGCGGCCGGCACCGACCCGCTGGTGGGCGGTCCCACGGTGCAGCTGGCACCGAGCGACGGCTCGTCCGTAGCCAGGTTCTCCACGACATTCGTGACCGGCAACGGGGTCGTGTTGGTGTTCGTCACCGTGATGATCCCGCTCACGCCCCAGGTCTCGGAGTCGACGTGCTTGGTCGCCGTCACCGTGTAGTGGGTGGCGACCGGCGATCCGGAGTGGATGACGGTCTGGTCGGCGCTCTTGGCGATCGTCCAGGTGATGTGCTTGTGGTGGTTCCCATCTGCGGTCTTGTCGGCAGTCGGTGCGGAGAAGCCGCCGCCACCGCCACCGCCGCTTGTGGTCACCTTGAACGCGTCCGACTTGCAACTCTTCTGACTGGGCTGCGAGAGATCGTCGGCAAGCCTGCAGATCATCAGGTGATACACGTGCGCCGCGTCCCCGTAAGGAATGAGACGGATCTTGGTGCCATCAACGTCGTGCGTCGAGCCGAGGTACGTGAACACGCACGATGTCGCACAGTTGGTCACGCTGAAGGACCGCTCCGTAAAGCTGTCACTCGACAGCAGATTGGGAGTCCCGTCGTTGGGGTCGCTCTGACCGCCGGAATTGACCACCGCGAAGAAGTAGTTGCCGTCGCCCAACACGGCCGTCAAGGGACCACCGTTGAGCCACACGAACTCTTTGCCGTCGTACGCGTTGCAGTTGACGGCGGGGTTGCCATGGACACAGTGGCCGGTGCCGTCGATGCCCTCGTCCACGGAAGTGAACGCGGCGGGACCGGCCGTGGCGACCGGCGCAACAACGGCAAGTGCCGCCAGCACTCCCCCACTTGCCAGTGTGACGACATGCTTGCGCCAATGGGTCATTCCGATCGACCTCCCCGGCACCTGCCCACCGTGAGCAGGGCACCTCGATCTCGCCCTGTCGCGTACGGAACCACGCCCGATTACTCACTGCTATCGACAAAAATGATCATCGCGGCGCGACGAAGCCCCGGAACGACGGTTACGCCCGACAGATCGGTATTCGGAACTTGCGCGCCGGGGCGCGTCGTACGACGAAATTGTCGGTGGCTCAGGTCACGATTCTGAGCATGGATATCGCCGCCGTGCTCGTTGCGCTCGTCACGCTCGCCGCCGGCTTTGCCGCCGGCTGGGCGCTCGCCCGCACACGCGGCGCCGGGGCCACCGCCGAGCGCGACGCGGCTCGAGCTGACACGGTCACGCTTCGTGCGGAGCGCGACAGCATCACCGAGCAACTGCGCGCCGCCGAGAAGGCAAGCGCGGACGCGGTCGCCAGGCTCGAGAGCGAGCGAGCCTCCGCAGCGGAGAAGATCGCGACGCTCAGAGAAGCGCAGGAGCAGCTCAAGGAGGCGTTCGCGAGCCTTTCCCAGGATGCGCTGCGCAAGAACCAACAGCAGTTCTTCGAGCTCGCCGACGAGCGGTTCAAGCAGGCCGGCGCACCGCTCACAGAGACCCTCAACAAGGTCGAGGCTCAGATGCGCGCGATCGAGAAGGAGCGTGCCGGCGCGCAGCAGGCGCTCGTGCAGCAGATCGAGTTCGTGCGGCTGACCGGGGAGCAGCTGCGGCACGAGACCTCGATGCTGGTCAGCGCACTACGCAAGCCACAGGCCCGGGGCCAGTGGGGCGAGCTGCACTTGCGTCGCGCCGTCGAGCACGCCGGCATGTCCGACAGGTGCGACTTCGTCGAGCAGCTCACCGTCAACGACGGCGAGCGCACGCTGCGCCCCGACCTCGTGGTCAAGCTCGTCGGGGGCAAGCACATCGTCGTCGACGCCAAGGTGACGCTGGCCGCCTATCTCGACGCTTACGACGCCACCGAGGAATCGGTGCGCGAGGAGCGCCTCACCGCTCATGCGCGGCATCTGCGCCAGCATGTCGACCGGCTCGCCGAGAAGTCCTACTGGGCGCAGTTTGCGTCGACGCCTGAGTTTGTCGTTCTCTTCGTCCCCGGCGAGGCCTTTCTCGCGCCGGCACTCGAACGTGATCCGTCACTGCTCGACGATGCGCTCGGCAAGCGCGTGCACATCGTCACGCCGACGACGCTCGTCTCGACGCTGCGCACGGTTGCATATGCCTGGCAGCAGCAGGCGCTCGCCGACAACGCCCGCGACGTGTTCGAGCTGGGCCGCGAGCTCTACAAGCGGATCGGGACTCTCGGCGACCACATGGACAAGCTGGGTCGTTCGCTGACCGGCGCCGTCAAGGCCTACAACGGCACCGTCGGTTCGCTCGAGCGCCAGGTCCTCGTGACGGCGCGCAAGCTCAACGCCCTCGAGGTAGTCGACGCCGAACTCGATGCGCCCAGCGCGGTGGAGGAGTCGATTCGTCCGCTCGGTGCTGCCGAGCTCGTCGCGGCCGCCGAGGACGCGCGAGCGGTCGTCGTACTGCCGGCGACGTCGGACGACACCGTGATCGACCGCCCCGAGGATTACGGGCTGATCGACGAGACCAGCGCAACAAAGACCGACCGCGCCATCGGCTAGCTCGCCGCTTCACCAGCATCGTCAGATCTGCGTTTGCCGCGCATCTCGCTCATGAGAGCTGCGCTGTCGACACGAATACGCAGTTCTCGCCTCGAAGTGGAGCGCAGGCGGAGTGGGGTAGGGCACCTACCTCGGATGACGTATGTGCCGCCTGGTGGCGTGGTGCCACGCTGAGCCAAAGCGCCACTGTCAACAGTGGAGGGCGTCGTGGCCGACATCGACGGGGTCGAGCCCGGCCAGCGCGACGCAGCGACCGGTCGGCGGCTGTCTCGGCGCGCCATGATCGCCGGAACCGCCGGTGCCACCGTCGCGGTGTGGGCAGCCCCAGTGATCTCCACGGTCGGTAGCAGTGCCTTCGCCGCAGTAGGCAGCGGCGCACCGGGCGGTGGTGGTGGCGGCGGATCGGGGCCGGTGTGCGATTCGAGTACAGAGTTCGACTGCGGCAATCCGGCGCGCTGCCCGCGCGATTCAGGCTGCTTCTGCTCTTCACGCCATGGTGGTGGTGGCCCGCTCTGCTTCGCTAGGTTCACCTGCCGCGACACAAATATTTGCGCCACCGACGCGGACTGCCAGGTGGCTTACGAACCCGGTTCGAGGTGCATTGACATCAGCCCTGGCGCCTGTCGTGGTTGCGGCACATCGACCACCGCCTGCGCTATCCCGTTCTGCTAGAACGTGCCTGCGCCTGGCCCCCGCTACAACCACCGAGTAGGTGCCATCAGCGCTCTTTCGGCGCGGACTTCTCTGAGCGCGGGTTAGCGGCCGATTGCTAGATCGCGGCGGAGTTCGGGGGGTAGCGCGAAGGTCAGCGTTTCAGCCGCGGATGTGACCTCCTCGACCCGGTCGTAACCGCGGTCGGCGAGCCAGGCCAGCACGTCCTGCACCAGCGACTCCGGCACTGAGGCGCCGCTGGTCACGCCGACGGTCGTCACACCGTCGAACCAGGCGTCGTCGATGTGCGAGACGTCGTCGACGAGGTACGACGCCTGCGCACCCGCGTCGAGGGCCACCTCGACCAGCCGCACCGAGTTGGACGAGTTGGCGGAACCGACAACCAGCACAAGTTCAGCAGCCGCGGCGATGTCCTTGACCGCGGTCTGACGGTTCTGCGTGGCGTAGCAGATGTCGTCACTCGGCGGGTCCATGAGCAGCGGGAACTTCTTGCGCAGCGCAGCAACCGTTTGCAACGTCTCGTCGACCGAAAGCGTCGTCTGCGACAACCACGCGACGCGGGCGGGGTCGCGCACCTCGAGGTCGTCCACCGCATCGGGGCCGTCGACCAAGTGCACGCGGTCCGGCGCCTCGCCCGTCGTACCCACGACCTCCTCATGACCCTCGTGGCCGATGAGCAAGATGTCGTAACCCTCGCGGTCGAATCGCCTCGCTTCGGCGTGCACCTTCGTCACCAGCGGACACGTCGCGTCGATCGTGCGGAGTGCACGACGCGACGCTTCCTCATGCACCGCCGGCGCAACGCCGTGCGCCGAGAAAACGACGACGGCGCCTTCCGGCACCTCCTCGGTCTCCTCGACAAACACTGCGCCGAGGCCCTCGAGACGTCGTACGACGTGGGAGTTGTGCACGATCTGCTTGCGCACGTAAATCGGCGCGCCGTAGCGCTCCAGCGCGCGTTCGACGGTCTGCACGGCCCGGTCGACGCCGGCACAGTAGCCACGCGGGCTCGCAAGGAGCACTCGGCGTGCCGCTACGGCGTCGTTCCCGGTCACCCCATCGATGCTACGTCGGTTAGCGCGCGAGACTGTGCGGGCAGGACTAGACGAACAAGCCGACGGAGGACGAGATGGCAACCGCACGACAGACCACCGGCAAGGGTGGTCTCGCCAGCAGCGCATTGGCGGTCTTGACGCGCGAAGCCGGCCGCATGCCGCTGGTAGCGGTGACGCTCGGCCTGAAGGCATGGGAGCAAAGTCGACCGGTCCGTGAGCTCGCGCTCCGGCGCGGCAACGAGTTGATCCAGATCGCCGCACACACCCCGCTGGGCCGGTTCATCCCACAGCCGGTCATCGCCGACGGCGCGGAAGCGGAGGCAGAGAAGATCGCGGCGGAAGCACGGATCGCCGCAGCTGCCCGAGCAGCCGCCGCGACCGTGCAGGCCACGGCTGCGACCAAGCCGCCGCCAGCCGCGGTCGAAGTGGGCGCCCCAGGCGCCGTCGCCGACGTTGTGGAAAAGGCCGTTGATCAGGTGACGGTTGAGGAACCGACGTCCGTCAAGGAGCTTCCGATCCCTGACTTCGACAACGTCTCCATCGGCTCATTGCGCGCGCGGCTGCGCTCGCTGTCACTCGAGGACCTCGTCACGTTGCGCGAATGGGAGAAGTCGCACGCCAACCGGCTGCCGGTCGTCACGCTGCTCGACAACCGCATCGCCAAGGTGTCCGCGTCGTAGGTCACTCCTAGGCTCGGGGCATGCCGCTCGAGTCCTCGCCTGAGCAACCGCTGCCCGTGCGCACCGTCGCGCGCGCGGTCGCCGACTGGATCAGCCGACTCGGCCGGGTGTGGATAGAAGGTCAGGTCACTCAGCTGACCCGACGACCGGGTCAGTCGACGTGTTTCCTCGTGCTCCGCGACCCGGCCGCCGAGATGTCGCTGCAGGTCGCCTGCCCGCGTTCCATGCTCGACGCGGTCGAGCCCCCGCTGTCCGAGGGAAGTCGCGTCGTTGTCTGGGCCCAACCGGAGTTCCGACCCCAGCGCGGGACGCTGTCGATGACGGCCTACGACATCCGGCCGGTCGGCATCGGAGCACTGCTGGCTCGACTCGAGCAGCTCCGCAAGACGCTCGCGGCAGAAGGCCTGTTCGCGCCCCAGCGCAAACGACCGCTGCCGTTCCTGCCGCGCACCGTTGGTCTCATCACCGGCCGCGCAAGCGCGGCAGAGCGCGACGTCGTCGAGAATTCACGCCGCCGGTGGCCCGCAGTGCAGTTCCGGATCGAAAACGTCGCTGTCCAGGGTCCGTACGCCGTCACCGAGATCATCGGCGCGCTGCAGCGACTGGACGCAGATCCCGAGATCGACGTCATCGTGGTCGCGCGCGGCGGCGGATCGGTCGAGGATCTGCTGCCGTTCTCTGACGAGGCACTGGTCCGCGCGGTCGTTGCTTGCCGGGTTCCGGTCGTGACGGCCGTCGGACATGAGACTGACATCCCGCTGGTCGACCACGCGGCCGATCGGCGGGCCTCGACGCCGACCGACGCGGCCAAGCTGGTCACCCCTGACATGGCGGAGGAGCAACAGCGCATCCGCGTGCTCCGCAGCCGTGCGTTCCGGTGCGTCATGAACTCCGTCGAGACCGAACAGCACCGCCTCGACGCACTGCGCACCCGTCCGGCCGTGGCTGATCCCAGCGCGGTGCTCACCGCGTGGAGTGGGTCGATCGATGCCGCACGCGAACGCGCCCGTCGCGCGACGCTTGCCTGCGTCTCGGACGCGCGCACCGACATCGCGCGGCTCGCTGCGCGAGTGACCGCGTTGTCGCCGCAAGCCACGCTCGAACGCGGCTATGCGGTGCTGCAGCGGGAAGACGGACACGCCGTTCGGGACCCGGCAGAAGTCGAACCCGGCGACGCGGTCACTGCGCGCGTTGCGGCCGGCCGGATCGCGCTCAAGGTGGCGTCATGACGGACGATCGACCGTCGTACGAAGCGGCGCGCGACGAGCTCGTCGACGTCGTACGGCGCTTGGAGGGCGGCGGCATCACGCTCGAGGAGTCGCTGCAGCTGTGGGAGCGCGGCGAGGAGCTCGCGCGGATCTGCCAGGAGTGGCTCGACGGAGCGCGCGCCCGGCTCGAAGCAGCGGCTCCGGACGCCAATGCCGACGGCTAGTGCAGCGACGCACCGAGGAGCCGTAGCTCCGCATCGGTCGCGTTGCCGGTGACGATCACGAACACGCCAGCGATGTCCCGCGTATAGACCGTCTCACCGCGGTCGGAGCGCCGTACCGTCCAGGTGGCGCCGGCGATCGTCGTCTCCCCCCGCGCCTGGAGCGACGACTTTCCGGTTACGTGCCGGAGCAGCGCACTGGTGTCGCCGGTGCCTTCGTCGAGGCCGGCGAACGCCGTGCCCGGCACGGACCATCCGATGTGCAGGTGCGCCGAGGTTGAGTTGTGATCGAACGAGCCCGCATTGGCACGCCAGCTGCTCGGTACGCCGGAAGGAACGAGCGCGGTCGCACCAGCGACCTCGTTGAAGCCGCGCACGTAACCGCTGTAGTCGATGGCCGGCATCCGATCCTTGCCGGTCGGAAGAATCAGCGAACGCGCCGGACCGATGAACAGCAGCACGGCGACGATGGCGAGCAGCAGCCCGAGAGAGCGGGCCATGTCACCGAGGACGAACCGCGCTTGGCGCGGGCGCGCGACATCACCCTCCGGCACGGATCTTCTCCATCTCGTCGAGCACCGCGATGCACTCGTCGTGGGTGTTGAAGAAGTGCGGTGCCACGCGAATGCCGGTGCCGGGTCGATAGTCCACGACGAACTTGCGCGCGATCAACTCGTGATGAACGCGTTCGGCGTCGCCGGGATCAATCGTGACGTGTCCGCCCCGTCGATCGGGGTCGTGCGGTGACCGGACGGTGAACCCGCGCTCGAGCGCGCTCTCGAGCAGCGGCTGGGTGAGCGACTGTGATCGCGAACGTATGCGGTCGATGCCGACGTCGACCACGGCCTGATAGCCCGGCGCAGCCGCGTATGCCGCCGGCACGTTGGGTGTGCCGCCGGCAAACCGCATGACCCCCTCGGCGTACCGGATCGGTCCCCAGTCGAACGCGAACGGTGTCTCATGCGAGATCCATCCGACCGCCGTCGGTTGCAGCGTGTCGACGAGATCGGGCCGCACGTAGAGCCAGCCGTTGCCGGGCCCGCCGCACAGGAACTTCACCGATCCACCGACGCAGATGTCCACGTTGGTGCCGGTGACGTCGACCGGCACCGTCCCGGCGCCCTGATACGCGTCGAGCAGGACGACAGCACCGTGCCGATGGGCGGCGTCGACAACGGGTGCAACGTCGAGCAACGCCGATGTGCGGAACTGCACGAGGCTCACCGACACGATCAGCGTGCGGTCGTCGATTGCAGCCACCAGCCGATCCGCGTCGATGGTGAGTCCGTCGTTCTCGAACGGTACGACGACGAGTTCGCCACCGAGTCGCTCCAACTCAGCGGTCCAGAAGTAGTGCGTGCCTGGCCAATCGGCCGCCGTGGTGACGACGCGGTTGCGTCGCCCCCCGTAGTCGAAGCACGAGGCGACGGACGCGATGGCGTCGGCGACGCTCGCGCGCATCACCGTCGTCCCGGCCGGCGCACCGAGCGCAGTCCCGACGAGGTCGGCCACGCGTCGTACCTCCGGGAACCAGGTGTCCCACGCGACGACGCCGACGGTGTCCCACAGGTCGGCGTACTCAGCCAGCCGGTCCCGGGTGCCGCGATGCATGGCCCCCAGCGAGTTGTTGATGAGGTACGTCGCGCGCTCGAGGATCGGGTAGTCGACCCGGCGCGCCAGCAGGTCGTCATGCACAACTCCAGCGTGGCATGGCGGAGGGGTCCGAAAACCGCCAGTTCTTGTCGGTGCCCTGGGGCACAGTAGAGCTGTGCATGAGGACTTCGACCGGTGCTACCGGACGGTGCAGGGCCGGGACAAGCGGTTCGACGGGCGTTTCGTCACGGCCGTCCGCACCACCGGGATCTACTGCCGGCCGAGCTGCCCGGCTCAGACGCCGAAACAGGAGAACGTGTCGTTCTTCCCGCACGCCGCCGCGGCGGCGGCGGCCGGCTACCGCGCCTGCAAGCGCTGCCGCCCGGATGCCGCGCCTGGGAGCCGGGACTGGGACGTGCGCGCCGACCTGGCCGCTCGCGCGCTGCGCGGGATCGAAAGCGGCGTCATCGACGAGGAGGGCGTGCCTAGTCTGGCCCGAAGACTCGCGGTGAGCGAACGCCACCTGCACCGCGTGCTCGTCGCCGAGATCGGCGTCGGACCATTGGCCCTCGCGCGCACCCGTCGCGCGCAGACCGCGCGCATGCTCATCGAGCACACAACCCTGTCGCTCTCGACGATTGCGTTCAGCGCCGGCTTCGCCAGCATCCGGCAGTTCAACGACGTCATGCGTGCCGAGTTCGGATGTCCGCCAAGCGAACTGCGTCGAGCGCCGATCAACCGTGGTGAGTCAGTCGGTGCTCTGACGCTGCGGTTGCAGCACCGCTCCCCCTACGCAGTCGAGCCGCTGTTGTCCTGGCTGGCCGGCCGAGTGATCGACGGCGTCGAGGAATGCGAACCGGGTGTTTACCGCCGGGTGATCGGGTCCGGCGTCGTCGAGCTGCGACCGGTGCCCGAGGCAGGTCATGTCGTCGCGCGCATCGACGTCGACGACCTGACGAGCGTCGCGGGACTCGTCGCGCGGTGCCGCCGTGTGCTCGACCTGGACGCAGATCCGGTTGCGGTCGACGAAACGCTCGGCGCCGACCCGATGTTGGCTGACTCAGTACGACGCCAGCCGGGCATCCGTGTTCCCGGCGCCGTCGACGGTTTCGAACTCGGTGTCCGGGCGGTCCTCGGCCAGCAGGTGTCGGTACGTGCCGCGCGCACGTTCGCGGCGCGGCTGGTCGAACGATGCGGCAAGCCGCTCGACGCCGCCCGCGGCACGTTGACCCACGCGTTCCCGACCGCGGACGCGGTCGCGGGCGTCGACCTCGACGGTCTCGGCCTGACCGGAGGCCGGGTAAGGACGTTGCGCGCCCTGGCGACGGAAGTGGCGTCCGGCCGGTTGTCGCTGGAGCCGGTGGCCGACCGCGACGAAACCCGCGCGCGACTCGCCGAACTCCCCGGCATCGGTCCATGGACGGTCGAATACATCGCCATGCGCGCACTCGGTGACCCTGATGCGTTCCCGGCCACCGACCTCGTCCTCAAACGGGCTCTCGCCGACTCACAGCCTGATCGTTCCGACGGCTGGCGCCCCTGGCGCGCCTACGCCGCGATGCACCTATGGAGTGCAACAACAGAGGAGAAGTCATGACGGAAGCAGTGCTTGCCACGACGATGTCGACTCCGGTCGGCGACCTGGCGCTGCTCGTTCACAACGACGTGCTTGTCGCTGCTGGTTTCACCGCCGTGCACGACCAGCACGCGCGCCTCCACACCGACGTACCGCTGCGGATCGTGAAGGAACTGGGACGGTTCTCCGACGCGATGTCGTCGTACTTCGACGGTGACGTGACCGCGATGGACACGCTTCCGGTTGCACAACCGGGCGGTGCGTTCCGGCAAGCCGCGTGGAAGGTGATGCGCGAAGTGCCGGCCGGCGAGGTGATCAGCTATGCCGAGCTTGCCGCTCGCGCGGGCAACCCGGGTGCGGTCCGCGCAGCCGGAACCGCATGTGCCACCAACATGGTTGCGCCGATCGTTCCCTGTCACCGCATTGTGCGCACCGGTGGCGGCCTCGGCGGCTACTACTACGGGCTCGGGGTCAAGGAGTGGCTGCTCGCCCACGAGCGCGGCGAGATTGCTCCCATGCAACTCGAGTTGGTGCGTCGTGCTCCGCGCGCAGAAAGTCTCAGCGCGGCGGACTGATCCGCTCGATCAGCTCGATGACCTCGTCAGCGAGGCGGAGCGCGTCCTCCTCGCTCTCCTGCACGGCCACCTCGCTGCCGGCTTCGGCAACGACGCTGGTGAGGACGAGCACCAGCGTCTCGCCCATCGGCTGCTCGTCGGCGCGCAGCAGCGCGGCGTTGACGCGCGTCCACTCGCGATAGCGACGGCGGGCGATCAGCTCGAAGCCGCTGGGTCCGCCGCCGGCGAGGAAGAGCCGGGCGAGGCCACGCTCCTCCCAGCAGCCGCGCAGATAGGCAGCCGCTCCGGCGAGGAACAGGTCGGCGGGATCGCTGCGACCCTGCAGGCGGGCCTCGCGGACCGCCGCGGCAGCTCGTTCCTCCTGCCGCGCTTGGTAGTCCTCGAATAGCGCGAGGTAGAGATCCGCCTTACCGCCGAAGTGGTGGTAGAGGCTTCCGACACTCGCGCCCGCGCGCGAGACGACATCGGCGATGTTGGCCTCGGCAAAGCCGGACTGGGCGAAGACATCGCGTGCGGCGTCGAGCAACGTCGCCCGGGTCGCCTGGGCCCGGCCACCGGTGCGCGCCGGTGCTGACTGGGACGACACGGCGTCACTCTGCCACGATTAGGCACCCGCGCGCGTCCCTGGTTGGGTCACATCACGGTGGTGCCGCTCAGCGGGACACGTCGCTACGATCGCGGCATGTCCGACACCAGTGTTCCGGGTGCGCTGCGCGTCGGCGGAGAGCGGCCCGACCGCAACCTCGCACTTGAGCTCGTCCGGGTCACCGAGGCCGCGGCGATGGCCGCCGGTCGGTGGGTGGGCCGCGGCGAGAAGAACGGCGCCGACGCGGCCGCGGTCAACGCCATGCGGCAGCTCGTCTCCACCGTGTCCATGAAGGGCGTCGTCGTCATCGGCGAAGGCGAGAAGGACGAAGCACCGATGCTCTTCAACGGCGAGGAGGTCGGGGACGGCAACGGCCCGGACTGCGACGTGGCCGTCGACCCCGTCGACGGGACCACGCTGACGGCCAAGGGAATGAACAACGCGATCTCGGTGATGGCGGTCGCCGACCGCGGGTCGATGTATGACCCGTCTGCCGTCTTCTACATGGACAAGCTCGTCACGGGGCCCGACGCGGCGGACTACGTCGACATCGAAGCGCCGGTCGACCACAACATCCAGGCGGTCGCCAAGGCCAAGCACTGCTCCGCGGAGGACGTCACGGTTGTCGTCCTGGACAGACCGCGACATGACGAGCTCGTACAGCAGATCCGCGACGCCGGTGCGCGCATCAAGTTCATCACCGATGGCGACGTGGCGGGCGCGATCATGGCGGTGCGGGACGGCACGGGTGTCGACCTGTTGCTCGGCATCGGCGGCACGCCAGAAGGAATCATCTCCGCGTGCGCCGTCAAGTGCCTGGGTGGCGTGATCCAGGGCAAGCTCTGGCCCAAAGACGAGGTGGAACGGGACAAGGCGATCGCCGCCGGTCATGACTTGTCGCGCGTGCTGGGCACCGACGACCTCGTGAGCAGCGACAACGTCTTCTTCGTCGCGACGGGCGTCACAGACGGCGAACTGCTGAACGGCGTGCGCTACCGCGCCGGCGGCGCGACCACGCACTCGCTGGTGATGCGGTCCAAGTCGGGAACGATCCGCACGATCCTGAGCGAGCACCGGCTGAGCAAGCTGCGGGCCTACTCGTCCATCGACTTCGAGAAGCACCGCTGACCGCCGACTACACCGTGCGCGCGCGCAACCTCGCGCCCGACTCGGACAACAAGATCCACGACGACACCGTCGCGCAGCAGTTCGGCTTCACCGGCGCGCTCGTGCCCGGCGTCGACGTCTTCGCATACGCCACGCACCCCTTCGTCGCCGCGTGGGGCACCGACTTCCTGTCCGGCGGACGGATCTCGGCGCGCTTCCGCAAACCCGTGTACGACGGCGACGTGGTCACCGTCTCCTGCAGTGCCGGCGAGAAAGGTGCGACCGCTCTGAGCCTCACGGCCGCAGACGGTGAACCGCGCTGCGTGGGGTCGGCGTGGCCGGCGCATGGCGAGTCGTTCGACACCACCCGCTTTCAGGTGACGCCGCTGCCCGCAGAGCGGCTGCCGGCGGAACCCGGCGCGATCTCACCCGGGCCACTGGGGTCCGTCGACGAGCCGATCGACCTCGACCGGCACTCGTCGTACCGCGCGGGGATCAACGAAGACTTGCCGATCTATGAAAAGGTCGCACACCCGGGCGCACTGCTGCGGCTGGTCAACGAGCTGCTGGTGCGCAACGTCGCGTTGGGGCCGTGGATCCACATGTCGAGCGACTGCCGGTTCGTGGGTCTCGCGCAGCTGCCGGACGTGCTCCATGCCGACGGGATCGTGACCGATGTCTTCGAGCGCAACGGCCATCACTACGTGCGCTACGACGCCTTGGTGAGCTGCGGCGGCACACCGGTCGCCCTTGTCGACCACACCGCGATTTATCGGCTGCGCCCGAACTAGCGAAACAGGGACTAGCGCGACTGCAACGCGTCGAGCGCGACGGCCATCGCGATCGCCAGGCGCCGGTCCAGGTTCGGCACGTTGATCTCGAGCCGGTAGCGGTCGCGGATCAGCGCGGTCTTGTCGATGGACATCACCGGCTGGTCTCCGCTGACGAAGTCGGAGTGGTACTTGAAGAAGAACGGCAGGTCCTCGAACAGGTCCCAGATGCGGCGCAGGATCGCGATGACCTGGCTGCGTTCGCTGCCGATTGCCGTGAGCTCGCCCTGCTCGAGATGCCAGGTCGAGCGCAACAGTGACTTCTTGAAGTCCTTGCGGAACAAGCCGATGGGTGAGCCGTCGGCTCCCGTCACGTCGTAGGTGGCGCCGAGGTCGAGGACCTGCCGCGCCTTGAACCTGAACAGCGGCGTCGACTTGGACTCGTCGGTGAAGAACGTGACCTCCTCGCGGAACGCGAGCCGCTTCTGCTCGACGAACGCGACCTGCTCACCCTCGTCGCCGCTGGCCGTCGGCACCGTGACCACATAGCGGTTGACGAACGCGGTGATCTTCTGCCGGACGAGAAGCGTGGTTTGCGACTGCAGGGTGGCGAGGTCCATGCCGGCCAACCTAAACGAGCAATGCCACCACGAGGCCGATACCGAGAACGGCGACGGCGACCGCGAGGAGCTCTGGACCCCGGCTCACGCTCATCGGGGTGCCGGCGCGGATCGCGCGTGCGGTCGCGGCGTAGCGGCCCGCCCCCGCAGCCGCAGCGGCGATCCCGACGACGGCGAGGCATAGGGCCAGTCCCCGTCGCCCGGAGACGTCCGTGAACTCGAAGACGGCGCCAGCGGCTGCGAGCAACGCGAGTGCGGTGCGGACCCAGGCGAGCAACGTTCGTTCGTTGGCCAACAGGAAGCGCACATCGACCCGCGGCGGCTCCTCCACGAGGTCATCCTGTCAGGCATGCAGACATAGGCTTGGGCCGTGAGTGAGTTCGCGTTCACCGAGATGTTGCCGCTGGGCGCGGACGAGACGCCGTACCGCCTGCTGACCACTGACGGGGTCGAGGTCGTCGAGGCGGCCGGCGAACGCTTTCTGCGAGTCGCGCCGGAGGCACTGCGACTGCTGACCGAAACGGCGATGCGGGACATCGCCCACCTGCTCCGGCCCGGCCACCTCCAGCAACTCGCGCGCATCCTCGACGACCCGGACGCCTCCCCCAACGACCGTTTCGTCGCATTGGACCTGTTGAAGAACGCCAACATTGCGGCCGGCGGGGTGCTGCCGATGTGCCAGGACACCGGCACCGCGATCGTCATGGGCAAGCGCGGCCGGCACGTCCTGACCGATGGCCGCGACGAGGAACACATCAGCCGTGGCGTGTACGACACCTACACGACATTGAACCTGCGCTATTCGCAGCTCGCACCGCTGACGATGTGGGACGAGAAGAACACCGGCAGCAACCTGCCGGCGCAGATCGAGCTCTATGCAACGGACCCGCACGGCGAGTCGGCGTCGTACGAGTTCTTGTTCATGGCCAAGGGCGGCGGGTCGGCCAACAAGTCGTTCCTGTATCAGGAGACGAAGGCGGTCCTCAACGAGACGCGGCTGCTGGCCTTCCTCGACGAGAAGATCCGATCGTTGGGTACGGCGGCGTGCCCGCCGTACCACCTCGCAATTGTCATCGGCGGGACCAGCGCGGAGTTCGCGCTGAAGACGGCGAAGTATGCGAGCGCGCGTTATCTCGACTCGCTGCCTACGGCCGGCGACGTGAGCGGACACGGCTTCCGCGACCTGGAGATGGAGAAGCGGGTCCTCGAGCTGACGCAGACGTTCGGCATCGGCGCGCAGTTCGGCGGCAAGTACTTCTGTCACGACGTACGCGTTGTGCGGCTGCCGCGGCACGGGGCGTCGTGCCCGATCGCGATCGCGGTGTCGTGCAGCGCGGACCGGCAGGCGCTCGGTCGGATCACGGCCGAGGGCGTGTTCCTCGAGGCGTTGGAGACCGACCCGGCGCACTACCTGCCGGATGTGCATGACGAACACCTGTCGGACGACGTGGTGCGCATCGATCTGTCCCGACCGATGGACGAGATCCGCGCCGAGCTGACCAAGCATCCGGTGAAGACGCGGCTGTCGCTGACCGGACCGATGGTGGTGGCCCGCGACATCGCACACGGCTGGACGCGGGCGAGCCGATGCCGGCGTATCTGCGCGACCACGCGGTCTACTACGCCGGGCCGGCCAAGACGCCGGCCGGTTACGCGAGCGGGTCGTTCGGCCCGACGACGGCCGGGCGGATGGACGCCTATGTCGAGCAGTTCCAGGCCGCGGGTGGATCGATGGTGATGGTCGCGAAGGGCAACCGGTCGGCCGCCGTCACCGAAGCGTGCAAGCGGCACGGCGGCTTCTACTTGGGCTCGATCGGCGGTCCGGCCGCGCGGCTCGCCCAGGACTGCATCACATCGGTGGAGACGATCGAATATCCCGAGCTCGGGATGGAGGCCGTCTGGAAGATCGAGGTCGTCGACTTCCCCGCGTTCATCGTCGTGGACGACAAGGGCAACGACTTCTTCGCCGACACCCTCCGCCCGGTCGCGACAACGATCCAATTGCGGTCGTCCGAGGGCTAGTCGCTACTGGCCGACGCGGCCGTCGATGCGTTCACGAATGAGATCGGCGTGACCGCAATGCCGGGCGTACTCCTCGATCATGTGCACGAGCACCTCGCGCAGCTGGAGCGTCTTGCCGTCGCGCATCGTGCCGTTCGCGGCTAGGTCTGTAGCGGCGATGAGCGCATCGGCTAATGCGACCTCGTTCCGCCAGGCCTGCCAGGCTTCATCGACTATCGCCTGGTCGCCAGCTGCGCCATGCCAGCTCTCCAGCTCAGCGGGATAAAGCTTGGGCGCTTCCTCACGGGCCATGACCTGCCGGAACCAGTAGCGCTCCACCTCGGCGAGATGCCGGACGAGACCGAGGAGTGACATCGTCGACGGCGGCACTGACCGCATCGCCATCTGGGCCGGATCGAGGTCAGCGCACTTCATCTCGAGCGTCAGCCGATACGCGCGCAAGTATTCGAGCAGCGTTGAGCGCTCGTCCGTGAGCTCCGTACCGCTGTCCCGCGGATCCTTGTCCGGGTCCGTCCACATGTCGGGGTAAACAGAGCTAGCCGTCCACCGCTCCGGCACATCCTCGGTCGTCATTGGACCCAGGTTATGTGCCTGCATCCCGTGCGCTGAGGCCGTCGCTCTCGGGATCGACACCGAACGACACGATGCGCTGCGGCGTGATGCGCACGATGACGTCATCGAAGTTATTGCCGAACGCCTTGCCGCCGCTGTCAAGGACTTCGGCGGTTCCGCGGATCTCGATCATGCGTGGCTGCCACGGCGGCAACACGTCGTCCACGACGATGCTGGCTCTGCCAGTGCGTCGTACATCGCGCAGCTTCTTCGTCTGGCTCATCCGCATGCCGCCGACGTCGATGGTGTCGTGCTCCGGGTTGTGGCGGAACGTCGTTGGTACGACGTGCGGCTGTCCGTCCTGACCGACCGTCGCGATCCGGCCTAACCGTTGGCTGCCGAGGTAGTCGAGTTCGCTATCCGTAAACACGCTCATACCCGCGCAACGGCGGGGCCACCGAGTGGATTCCCTGCTCGACACCGCTACCCAAGTCCATACTGCGAGGAGGCGGTGAGGCGATGTGGCGGACGAGGCGGCTCGGGATCGCCGTCCTGTGTCTCGCGGTCCTGTGTCTCGCAACGCCGGCGTCGGCCGGAGGCCCGGTCCAGCCTGACCAGCACTTCGCGGGGCGGGTCAACGGCGTCGGCAAGGACGCGGCCGTCACCGTCGTGTGCCCAGGTCCCGCGGGCGGTGACCGCACCGGCCACCCGGCGTCCGGACAGACCTGGTCGATCGTGAGGCGGGCAGGGGGCACCGGCTACACCGGGTACTTCAGTCAGATCTACGCGTGGTTCGTGCCCATGAACGGCGAGACACCGCGGCAGCGCGTGTTCTACCACTATCACCGGACCAAGAGCATCCCGCAGAAGGCGGACGTGCCTTGCGACGGCTCCGGCCAGGTCGAGTTCAGCTCCTGCCCCTACCTCGCGCCCTGCGCCGCCGGGTGGCAGCCGACGTACGTCGACGTACGGTTCGTCAACATCGCCGACTGACTCAGGCGGCTAGGGTCCGACGCGTGGAGCGGCGTACCAGTCCGGTCGAGCTGCTGTGGGATCTGGTGTTCGTATTTGCCGTCACGCAAGTGTCGACCACGATGAACCAAGACCTCACCTGGCCAACGGTCGGTCGTTCTCTGCTGCTGCTCGCGTTGGTGTGGTGGGCGTGGTCAGCGTTCGTCTGGGCAGCCAACGCGGAAGACCAAGATTCGCGACTCTTCCGAATCGTTCTTCTCATCGCATTGGTCATGATGTTTCTCGCCGGTGTTGCGCTGCCATCGGCCTTTCACGGTGAAGGTGCCGTCTTCGTCGCCGCGTACGCAGCTGTGCGGTTCCTGCATCTGGGGATCTACGTTGACGCGTCGCGACGCGGGAACGCGAGTCTGCGGGCGATCATTGGATTCGCGGTCACGGTCGCGATCGGAATGCTTCTGCTTGGGATCGGCGCAGCAGTCAACGGGAGCGCCAGAGTGGGGTTGTGGGGAGCTGCTGCGGCGATCGACTACGCCGGACCGGCCTGGCTGACACGGGAGAGGTTGCGGGGTCTGCAGCGCGTCTCAGTGTCACACTTCGCCGAGCGGTACGGCCTATTCATCATCATCGTGTTGGGTGAATCGGTCGTGAGCATCGGTGCGGCAGCGACTCATCATGAGATCACTGCATCACTGCTGGCTGCGTTCGCGTTCGGCCTCACGATCACCGTCGCTCAGTGGTGGCTCTACTTCGACCGAACTGCGGCTTGGGCGGAGCAACGGTTGCGGGATGTCGACGACCCGGTGCTGGCGGCCGCTGATGCGTTCAGCTACCTGCATTTGCTCCTCGTTGCGGGCGTCGTGATTCTTGCGGTTGGTGAGAAGACGGCTGTTGCGTCCGCCACCCAGTCCCTGCCGCTCCTCGGTCGGCTGTCACTGTGCGCCGGCGTCGCGCTGTACGTGGTCGGGTACGACGCCTTCAAGTGGCGCCTGGGTGGGCGACCCTCATGGCTCAGTGCGGGCGCGATCGCCACGCTCGCCGTCCTGATCCTCGTCACATCGAACGTCGCCGCCTGGGCAACGTGCGGACTCGTCGCGGCAACGCTCGCGGCGGTATGCGCCGCCCGGACCTTAAGCGCGACTCGCCTGGAGCAAGCGGCTGCCAGGCCGGCTTCGTCGCTGCAACACGGCACCTATCGAGCAGGTTGAGTGCTACGAAATCCGGCGTTTGACCAGGCTGGATCGCCGGATTTCGTCTCACTCAACATCACGGCGAACGCCGGACGTCTAGGCTTGACAGTCGAACAGGTGTTCGAGTACCCTGAAGCATCGCTCGGCAGGCATTCGATGCGATGGCAACTGGCTTACTGACTGCGTTACAGGGCGGCCTGCCGACAATCCTTCGTCCTGTCAGGAGCCCGCGTGTCCGTCCAGTACTCACCGCAACTGCTGCAGCTGACTGCTGCCGCAGAGCAGGTGGTTGCTGCTGACCCGCGAGATGTCGGCGAGGTCCATCGACTCGGCGAGCTCGAGGCGCTACTGACGATCCGCAATCAAGTCGACGCGGCGATCAACCAGCGGCTGCAGGTCATCGACATCTGCGAGACGACCGTCGCCGAAGCAGGCAAGGCGACGCGGTCCTGGCTGATCGAGGAGCAGAACGTCAACCCGGGCGAAGCGACGAAGCGCATGCGGGTCGCCCGAGCACTTCCGACCCACCCTTACGTAGACAAGGCGAGTGCGGCCGGCGAGATCAGCCTCGAGCACGCCAACGCGATCTGCCGAGCTACTGCCGCCGTGCCGCCGGAGTTCCGCGAGATCGTCGAGTCCACGTTGGTCGATCTCGCTCGTCACTGCGCGCCGTGTGACCTCGGCGACGAGATCCAGAAGCTCCTGATCGCCTGCGGCGCGGATTCCAACAGCGATGAGGCTCACGCCAAGCGGATGAACCGTCGCGGACTGCGGATCGCTCGCACGTTCGACGGCATGCGCTCGGTGTCCGGCATGCTCATGCCCGACGTCGCCGAGGCGCTCGAGATCGCTCTCGGTGTGCTCTCGTCCAAGGGCGGCGAGGAAGACACCCGCTCGCACGAGCAGCGTCAACACGATGCCGTCGGCGAGCTCGCCAACCACTACCTCGCACACGCCGATCTGCCGGTCGTCAACGGCGAGCGTCCTCGAGTGGTCATCACCATCGACTACGACAGCCTCGTCACCGGCCGGCGCGACGCCTGGGGACTGTTGCCCTCCGGCGCCACCGTCTCCCCTGCCACTGCTCGCCGGCTCGCCTGTGATGCCGAGCTGATCCCCGCCGTACTCAACGCGCGCGGTGACGTCCTCGACATCGCCGTCGGATCCCTCAGCTTCTCGACTGCCGTACGACGCGCCGCCTTGCTCGAGCAGAACGGACGCTGCGCGTTCCCCGGGTGCCGTCGCCCGCTCACCGCCTGCCATCACATCATCTGGTGGACCAATAACGGGCCGTCGACACTCGACAACGCCGCATGGCTCTGCGCGTTCCACCATTGGGTGGTTCATGAAGGCGGATGGAAGTTACGCCGAGATCCCGACCGGAGTCTCGTGTTCACCGGCCCCGCCGGCCAGGAACGACGAAGACCTCGAGATCCCCAGCGGACTCGCGCATGTCAGTCTGTCGACTATGAGCGAGTTCCGCGTCGAACACGACTCGATGGGTGAAGTGCAGGTCCCCGCGACCGCCCTGTGGCGGGCGCAGACTCAGCGCGCCGTCGAGAACTTTCCGCTGTCCCGAATGCCGATCGACCGGCAACTCATCCGTGCGCTGGGCTCCATCAAAGGCGCTGCCGCGCGCGTCAACAAGGAGTTAGGCGTCATCGACAAGGACATCGCCGACGCGATATCCGAAGCCGCCGCCAAAGTTTCACGCGGCGAGCACGACGACCAGTTCCCGATCGACGTCTTCCAGACCGGCTCCGGTACGTCGAGCAACATGAACGCCAACGAGGTCATCGCGACGCTTGCCCAGCGACAGCTCGGCAAGGACGTGCACCCCAACGACCATGTCAACGCATCACAGTCGAGCAACGACGTCTTCCCCAGCGCCATCCACGTCGCCGCGACGGCGTCGATAGTTCGCGATCTCATGCCGGCGCTGGAGCACCTGAGTGACGCGCTCACACGCAAAGCCCTCGAGTTCGCGGACGTCGTCAAGAGCGGTCGCACTCACCTGATGGATGCCACCCCGGTCACGCTCGGCCAGGAGTTCGGTGGCTATGCGCAGCAGGTCTCCTACGGCATCGAGCGTTTGCAGGCGTCCCTCCCCCGCATCGCCGAACTGCCGCTCGGCGGCACGGCTGTCGGCACCGGCATCAACGCGCCGGCCGAGTTCGCCGGACGGGTGATCCGGATTCTGTGTGACGACATGGACCTGCCGTTCACCGAGGCAATGAACCACTTCGAAGCGCAGGGCGCGCGTGACGCCCTCGTCGAAGCGAGCGGCCAGCTCCGCACGATTGCGGTCGGCCTCTACAAGGTCGCCAACGACCTGCGCTGGATGTCGAGCGGTCCGCGGGCAGGTCTCGCCGAGATCCGCTTGCCGGACTTGCAGCCCGGTTCGTCGATCATGCCGGGGAAGGTCAACCCGGTGATCGCGGAAGCGCTGTGCCAGATCGTGGCGCAGGTCGTCGGTAACGACGCCGCCGTCGCGTTCGGCGGCGCAGCCGGCAACTTCGAGCTCAACGTCATGCTTCCGGTCATCGCCCGCAACCTGCTCGAGTCGATCCGCTTGCTCGCGAACGTCGCCCGACTACTAGCCGACCGCTGCGTCGACGGCATCACCGCGGACGAAGAACGATGCCGCGCCTACGCCGAGTCATCGCCGTCGATCGTCACGCCGCTCAACCGATTCATCGGCTACGAGAACGCTGCCAAGGCAGCGAAGAAGTCGCTCGCCGACGGCATCACGATCCGTCAGGCGGTCATCGAGCTGGGCTTCGTACAAGACGGGCTGCTGACCGAAGCCCAGCTGGATGACGCGCTAGACGTGCTCAAGATGGCGCGGCCGCATCAGTAATAGCCGTACGAGCTGGAGTGCGACAGAGCGACACACGGCGAGCCGTACTTCGACGCGATGTAGGAGATCCCCCAGCGGATCTGGGTGATCGGGTTGGTGCGCCAGTCCGAGCCGGCCGAGGCCATCTTCCAGTCCGGCAGCGCCTGCGGGATGCCGTAGGCACCTGACGACTGGTTGACGGCGTACGTGTTCCAGCCGCTCTCACGCATCCACAGCGAGTCGAGGCAGCTCCACTGCCCCTCGCTCCAGCCCTGGCGCAGCACGAGCGCGTGGGCGACGGTCTGCGGGGAGCCGGTCAACGAGGTCCGGTACGACGTCCGCGACGCGCGATGGCGGTGGTGCCGGGGAGGGTGCACGTGTCGCAGGTAATGCGCCTTCGGCAGCCGCCAGTGCATGGCAGCTTCTTGTTGGGCGGTCGGGAGGGGCCGGGTCCAGGAACTGTCACCCTCGTCTCCATTGGCGATGGCCGGTCCGATGGCCCCGACGCCAAACGCAAATGTCGAGCCGATCAAGCCAGCAAGAACCCCCCGGATCAACGTCCGGTTCACAACGATTGCCTTCCGTGCTCTCGCGGACCACCTCGGTTCAGTGGTCCTCGGGGGCACCCCGCGCGCCCGGTGGCGCGCTCACGTCCGGTCGGGACGTTCAAGGGGCAGCGCCGCGGCTTCTTCGCGGCCTGTGTCTCACGGCGCCCGGCCCCCCGGCCGGAACGCTTCACCCAGTACATACCGCTAACTGCTGCAAGCACTCCTCAGATACCAGTGGAATGCGGTGAGCAATCTCACACTTGATGCGCAAAGCGGCACATCAAGGGACAGACGTCACACAGGTCCCATCGTCGTGCTCCGCGCGCCCGGATCGAGGTAGGGCCGAGCGATGAGCGCGATCACGGCTCCGGCCAGGAAGCCGAAGACGTGGGCGAGGTAGGCCACCCCGGCGCCGCTCGCGACCGCCGTGCCGCTGGAGTAGAGCCACTGCAGCAGGAACCAGCCGCCGAGCACCCCCCAGGCCGGCAGCTTCAGCGGAATGAAGAGGAATCCGAGCGGGATGACCGTCGTCACCCGGGCCCGCGGAAACACGATCAGATAGGCGCCGAGCACGCCGGCGATCGCCCCGGAGGCGCCCACGAGGGTCGTCGTGGAGTCCGCGTTGCCGACGGCGAATCCGTACGCCGCGACGTAGCCGCAGAACAGGTAGAAGAGCAGATATTTGAGCCGGCCCATCCGGTCCTCGACGTTGTTGCCGAAGACCCACAGGAACAGCATGTTGCCGAGGATGTGCAGCCAGCCGCCGTGCAGGAACATCGCATAGAGAACGGAGAGGTACGGCTTCTTGTCGTACGACGGCGGCCCGACGACGCAGCCGGGCCGGCCGAGTTGGTCGAAGCCCCCTTGACCGTTCGGCACCCGCGCCAACGGCTTGTCGGTCGTCAGCTCTTTGGGGATGACCGCCCACTTCTCGAAATAGGCACGCTGTTCACACACCTGCGAGACCGTCTGCGACCCGACGCCGATCTGCGACACCACGGGCTCGGTGAAGAACACGACGAAGTTCAGCGCGATGAGCAGATAGGTCACGATCGGCACCCGGCGTACCGGGTTGTCGTCGTGAATCGGGATGACCATTACTCATATTCAACGATGACCGGCCGCGGGCGCAGCCGCAGGACCTCCGCCGGACTCATCAGCCCGATGTCAGCGTCGTAGAAAAGCTTGAAACCCAACGGGAATCGTTGGTCGGTCGCGAAGTCGCGGTACTTACCGATCTTAGCCGCGCGTCCGCCGAGTCCGTCGACGTTGAAGACAGTGGCGAGGTGCTTGCGTCCGACGACCCGGTCCTTGTTGCGCACCATCGACTCGGTGAACTGATGCACGAGGAACATCTTCTGCGGCAAGTGGTTGACGCGCGTGAGGTGGTTAAGCCAGCGCGACACCCGGTTGACGACATGCGCCGAGGTGTGACCGATACCTGACAGCGGCATCTGTCCGCCGTACAGCTTCCACTCCGGGTCGATGGCAAGCCCGACATTCGGAAGGCGTAACCACGGCGCCAGGCTTCGCGCATCCGGCAGGAAGCGCCCACGCCCCGGTTGGATGTCGAGGATCAGCAACGCGTGGTGCCGCTTGGCTGCGTGCGCATAACGCCACAGCGTCTGATCGGACACGCGCGTGGAGAAGTTGCCCTGGTTGCCGCGACTGCCGGTGGCGAGGTACGTGATGAGCTCGTACGCCGCCATCACCGGCGCGTGCGCGGTCGCGTAGGGCTTGCCCTGTCGACGCAACTGCGGCCAGATGTCGTCGGGGTTGCCGGCACCGAGCACACCGAGACCTGGGGCATGCGGCGCGCCGTAGAACGCGACCACGCGATGACCGGGGAACAGTGTGCGGGTGCCGTCCGGCAACGTGCGCCAACGAATTGCGTGTGGTCGCACGTAGACCGGGCGGATGACGGGCATCCGGTCGACGGCCGGGATCCGCGCAACCGTGACAGCAGCACTCGACCCGACCGCGGCCGCGCCAGGGCAGGCTCCGGCAAGAGCGGCGAGGACGACGACCGTGGCGAGTCGTCGGTGGAGGGCCAACGGGTCAGCTCGTGACTGTCAGGTTCAACAGCTTGAACTTGGTCGCTTTTCTGTCGCGGCCGGGCGGGAAGTAGCCGAGCTTCACGGTGGTCTGGCCCTGCCCGTGGCTTTGGAACTGGAAGCGCTCATGCGAAGTGCCCCCGACGCATCCCTTGCACGTCGGGTCCTGCTGGCTGCTCAGCTGGCGGCTGTACTCGATGACCGCGGGGTTGGGCTTCTGGACGATGCGCCAGGAGTAGCCGCACGACTCGCACGCCTTGATACGGAGCAAGAGCCGGTCCCCGAGCGGCACTTCGATCCTGGAGTTGGTTTTCGGGTCGGACGCGACAACGCGATAGTGCTGGTCGCCCGCGAAAGCCGGACCCGCGGCGGCGACGACGACGGACAGAGCCGCTGTGACCGATGCCTTCAGCATGAGACTCCCCCGTTTTCGGTCAGATGCCGAGATCTTCCAACATCTCCGTCACGAGTGCAGCAATTGGCGAGCGTTCGGACCTGGTGAGAGTGACGTGGGCGAACAAGGGATGGCCCTTCAGCGCCTCGATGACGGCCGCGACGCCGTCGTGCCGGCCGACGCGCAGGTTGTCCCGCTGGGCGACGTCGTGGGTGAGGACGACGCGCGAGTTCTGCCCGACGCGAGACAGGACAGTGAGCAGGACGCCGCGCTCCAGCGACTGGGCCTCGTCGACGATGACGAACGCGTCGTGCAGCGACCGCCCCCGGATGTGGGTGAGCGGCAACACCTCGAGCAGCTCGCGGTCGAGGACCTCCTCGATCACCGGCGGCGACACGAGTGCACCCAGGGTGTCGTAGACCGCCTGGCCCCAGGGCGACATTTTCTCGGCCTCGGTGCCCGGCAGGTAGCCGAGCTCCTGACCGCCGACCGCATACAGGGGACGGAAGACCATCACCTTGCGGTGCTGCCGGCGTTCGAGCACCGCCTCGAGACCGGCGCACAGCGCGAGCGCCGATTTGCCGGTGCCGGCACGGCCACCGAGCGAGACGATGCCGATCTCCGGATCCAGCAGCAGGTCGAGCGCGACGCGCTGCTCGGCGCTGCGGCCGTGGACGCCGAACGCCTCACGGTCGCCGCGCACCAGCCGCACCCGCTTGTCCGCGGTCACACGACCGAGTGCGCTGCCACGTTCGGAGAGCAGGACGAGCCCGGTGTGACACGGCAGCTCGGCGGCATCGGTGATGTCGATGACGTCCTCGGCGTACAAGGCATCGACGACCGAGCCGGCCACCTCGAGCTCGGCCATGCCGTTCCAGCCGGACGTGACCTGCTCGGCCAGATACTCCTGCGCCTGCAAGCCGATGCTCGCTGCTTGATGCGCAGCGGCATGTCCTTGCTGACGAGTACGACGTCAGCGCCTTCGGCGGCGAGGTTGCGCGCGACTGCGAGCAGTCGCGAGTCGTTGTCACCGAGTCGGTACCCGACCGGGAGGATCGCCGGGTCACTGTGGTTGAGCTCGACCCGAACGGTGCCGCCGGCGTCGTTGACCGGCAGCGGCTCATCCAGCCGGCCGTGCGTGAGCCTGAGGTCATCGAGCAGGTGCAGCGACTGGCGCGCGAACCAGCCGAGCTCGGGATGGTTGCGCTTGGCCTCGAGCTCGGTGATGACGACGATCGGAAGGACAACCTCGTGCTCGGCGAACCGGGCCATGGCCGCCGGGTCGGCCAGCAGGACGCTGGTGTCGAGGACGAATGTGCGGGTTGAGGTCTTTCGCTTGCGGGTCCGGGCTTTCGGGACTTGGGTCGTTGGGGCAGGGTCCGTAGGGATACGGGTCAACGTCGCGCCTCCGCAAGAAGGGGCGGCCAGGGATCTGTCCGCCGGTTTGACGGTACGGCCGCGTTGACCGGACACCGGTGCGACACGCGGCGCAGACTCGACACGTGCGACGGCTGTTCACGGCGACAGCGGGAGTCCTTCTCCTGGCTGTCATGGCGGGGTGCGGCCGCTCGGGCAGTCCCGCCGCGTCCGGAACGTCCGGATCACCGACAGTGACGCCGGCAGCCACGCTCCCGACCACCGGCGGCCTGGTCGGGGCGATCGACAGCGCCCGGAAGGTAGCGCTCTGCGAGAACGTACGGCTCTATGCCACCGCAGTGGACGGTGGGCTCTCCGACGCGGCCGACCAGGCCTTCCGCGCAATCGTCCAGACGCTGCAGCAAGCACCGCGCGATCCCGGGCTCCTCGCACTCGCGGCACGCTGGCGGCTGGCTCGCGCGCACGTCGGTGACCGCAAGACGGAGGAGCGGCTGACCGCGTTCTGTGCGAAGAGCTAGGCGCCGAAGCGGCGGCTGCGCTGGGCGTAGGACCGCAGCGCCCGCAGGAAGTCGATCTTGCGGAAGTCGGGCCAGAGCGCGTCGCAGAAGTAGAACTCAGAATGCGCGCTCTGCCAGAGCAGGAAGCCGCCCAGCCGTTGCTCGCCGCTGGTGCGGATCACCAGGTCGGGATCCGGCTGGCCCTTGGTGTAGAGGTGGTCCGCGATGTGCTCGGGGTCCAGGGCCGCGGCGACCTCCTCCAGCGAGTCCCCCCTCGATGCGTGTGCCTGGAGCAGGCCCCTGACGGCGTCGGCGATCTCGCGGCGCCCGCCGTAGCCCACCGCTGCGTTGACGAGGAGACCGCTCTTGTCCGAGGTGGCCTCGGCCGCCTCTTTGAGCACCCGGACGGTGCTGTCCGGGAGTAGGTCGAGCGCGCCCACCGGGTTGACCCGCCACCGTCGTCCCGGTGCGGCTAGGTCGCGCACCGTGTCTTCGATGATGCGCAGCAGCGGGACCAGTTCGTCCGACGACCGGTTCAAGTTGTCGCTGGACAGCAACCACAGCGTGACGACCTCGACCCCGGCCTCGTCGCACCAGGCCAGCAGATCGCGGATGTGGTCGGCGCCGGCCTGATGGCCCTGGCTCACATGCTCGGCGCCGGCGGCTCTAGCCCAGCGCCGGTTGCCGTCGAGGATGACGCCGACGTGACGCGGCCGGGGTGTCTTGGCGAGGGTGCGCGCGAGTCGACGTTCATAGACGCCGTACACCAGGCCGCGCACATTCATCGCAAGCAGATTAACCGCGCGGCCTGAAGATCGGCCGGGAGGAGAACCAAAGCCGGGTTTGTCGCGTCGAAGTAGGCAGAAGGGAGACGCCAATGTTCAGGAGATGGGGTTGGGCGGCCATCAGCGCCGTCATGATCGCGGGCGTTCTGGTCGCGGCGGGTGGGAGCGGCGCGCAAGCCGCGAATGATCCGACGGATGACGCCATCGTCGTGACCGGGCTCGGTGCGGCAACAGGCACGCCGGACACGCTGACGGTCGACTTCAGCGTGCACGCGCGTCGTACGACGGTGCAGACGGCGCTCGACGACATGACGTCGTTCACCAACAAGCTCATCGCCGCGTTGAAGGCCGACGGGGTGAAGGACGAGGACATCACGACGAACGGCTTGTCGCTGTACCAGTGGCACAACCGCAAGACGGAACAGAGCGGCTACATCGCGACGCAGACCGTCGAGGCACGCATCAAGCCGCTGGACAACGCGGGCAAGGCGATCTCGGACGGCGCGACGTCGTCGACGCACGTCGACATCGACGGACTGTTCTTCAACATCTCCGACGACAAGACGCTGATGCAGCAAGCGCGGTCGAACGCGTTTGCCGATGCAAAGGACCGCGCGACGCAGTACGCGACGCTCGCCGGCCGCTCGCTCGGTCGGGTCGAGCGAGTGTCGGAGACCGTCGACAGCGGCGGACCGATCTACGACAAGAGCTTTGCGTCAGCCGGCGCCGCAAGCGCACCCGTGCCGATCAGTCCCGGCACCCAGCAGGTGACGATCAACGTCACCGTGACTTACCAGATGACCTGATCAGCCCAGGCGCTGTTTGAGGGCGGCGAGCTGGTTGTCGAGCTCCTTCGGCAACCGGTCGCCGTACCTCGCGTAGTCCTTGGCGATCTTGTCTGCCTCTTCGCGCCACGCTTCGTTGTCGACCGTCAGCAGCAGGTCCAACTGCTCGTCGGTGAGGTCGAGGCCGTCGAGGTCGAGCGCGTCCTTCGTCGGGACGTTGCCGATCGCGGTCTTGGTCGCCGCGTCCTTGCCGCCCAGCCGGTCGACGATCCACTTCAGCACGCGGCTGTTGTCACCAAAGCCCGGCCAGACGAACTTGCCCTTGTCGTCCTTGCGGAACCAGTTGACGTAGTAGATGCGCGGCAGCTTGTCGGCATCGGCCTTGCCACCTGTCGACAGCCAGTGCGTGAAGTAGTCGGCCATGTTGTAGCCGCAGAACGGCAGCATCGCGAACGGGTCGCGCCGCAGCTCGCCGACCTTGTTCTCTGCCGCTGCGGTGCCTTCGGACGACACGTTGGACGCGAGGAAAACACCGTGCTCCCAGTCGAACGACTCGGTCACGAGCGGCACGTTCGTCGCGCGCCGACCGCCGAAGAGAATCGCCGAGATCGGCACGCCCTTCGGGTCCTCCCATTCAGGAGCGATGGTCGGGCACTGCGACGCAGGTGCGGTGAAGCGCGCGTTGGGGTGTGCCGCCGGCTCCTGCGAGTTCGGCGTCCAGTCGCGGCCCTTCCAGTCGGTGAGGTGCGCCGGCGGCGTGTCGGTCAGTCCCTCCCACCACACGTCGCCGTCATCGGTCAGCGCGACATTCGTGAAGATGCAGTTGGCATAGAGCGTGTCGATCGCGCTCTTGTTCGTCGACTCGCCGGTGCCGGGCGCGACACCGAAGAACCCGGCCTCCGGGTTGATGGCATACAGGCGGCCGTCGTCGCCGAAGCGCATCCAGCAGATGTCGTCGCCGACGGTCTCGGCCTTCCAACCGGCGATTGTCGGCTGCAGCATCGCGAGGTTGGTCTTGCCGCACGCGGACGGGAAAGCGCCGGTGATGTAGCGCACCTCGCCGTCGGGCGAGGTCAGCTTGAGGATCAGCATGTGCTCGGCGAACCAGCCCTCGTCGCGCGCCATCACCGAGGCGATTCGCAGTGCGTAGCACTTCTTGCCGAGCAGCGCGTTGCCGCCGTAGCCCGAGCCGTATGACCAGATCTCGCGTGTCTCCGGGAAGTGCACGATGTACTTCGTGTCGTTGCAGGGCCACGGCACGTCCTGCTGACCCGCTTCGAGCGGCGCTCCGACCGAATGCACCGCCGGGACGAAGAACCCGTCGCTGCCCATCGCGTCGAGGGCTGCCTTGCCCATCCGCGTCATGATCTTCATGGAGATGACGACGTAGGGCGAGTCGGTGATCTCGACGCCGAGAGCGGAGATCTTCGAGCCGAGCGGTCCCATGCAGAACGGGACGACGTACATCGTCCGGCCGCGCATGCAGCCGTCGAACAACCCGTTGAGCGTCGATCGCATCTTGGCCGGGTCGGTCCAGTTGTTGGTCGGGCCGGCGTCGATCTCCTTCTCGGAGCAGATGAACGTGCGGCTCTCGACGCGAGCGACGTCCGAGGGGTCGCTCTTGGCGTAGAAGGAGTTGGGCCGCTTCTCCGGGTTGAGCTTGATGAGCGTGCCGGCGTCGACGAGCTGGGTGGTGAGCCGGTCCCACTCCTCCTCGGAGCCGTCGCACCATTCGACCCGGTCGGGCTTCGTGAGCGCTGCGATCTCCCGCACCCACTCGACCAGCTTGGCGTGGCGAGTGGGGGCCTCGGCCAAGCCGGGAATGGCGGGAGCAGCGGTCACATCGACTCCTTGCTGTCAGGTGCTCAGTGTGTGCGGCACCCGTCCCGCTACTCAACCCGTGCCGGGAACCATTCGCCGCTTGTGAAAAGTATAACAAGCGTTCTGTTTCCCGACGGCGGACGTTCTAAGCCGCGGGACCGCGTTCGCGCACCTGCTGCACCTGCTCCAGCGCCGTACGAAGCTCCGCGAGCCAGTCCTCACTGTGCTGACCGACCAGACGCACGCACCACGCCAGTGCGTGGGAGCGCGACCGCGCGACGCCGGCGTCGACGAGGGTGTCGAGGACGACGCGTTCGGGCTGGCGCAGCCGGGTCATGACCGGCACCGACAGCGACGTGAACAGCTGTGTGGTGTCGCCGACCGCAGCACCCCAGGCGATGGTCCGACCGAAGCGGCGCTCCGCCTCCTGCGCGACGCGGATCCGCTCGCCCCGGGTCTGCTCCCGGAAGCGGGCGACGCGCCCCTCCTCGCCGGCCGCGTCGCTGACGCCTTCGGTGTCGGCCAGCGGGCCGGTGACGACGATCTCGTCCCGGTCGACGGTGACGGTGACCTCGCCGTACCAATCCGCGGGCAGCCGCCCGCGCACCCAGCTCTCGATCTCTTCTGCCGTGCTTCCCTGATTCGTCATGCTTACATGATTACAACGTTGCAGATCACGGTCCAGTCTCGTTCGCCCCTGGCGAACGTTGTCGTTGGAATGCTGCTGAGATGCGCCGGCTCCGGGTCCTTGCCGCCGCGTTGACCTGCGCATGTTCCGGAGGTTCGGCCGCGCCACATGCGCGGACCTCGCCGGCGGTGACGACGGCGTCGTACCAGGTCGGCAGTCCGGTCGGACTCGCCGCCGCGGACGGCAAGGTGTGGACGGTGAGCGTCACGGACGGCGAGCTCACCGGCCGGGCCGCTCCCAGTGCCCGTCCCGACGTGCGCGTCAAGGTCGGCTCGACGCCGCTGCGCACCGTGTACGACGGGCACCTGCTCTGGGTGTCGGACTTCGGGGCCGGCCGCGTCGTCGCGGTCGACCCGTCGACGGCAAAGGTCGTCCGGCGCGTCCGGGTGGCCGGTCAACCGGAGGGGTTGGTCGCGGCGTTCGGCACGGTCTGGGTCGTCCGCCAGCAAGCCGGGCTGTTGAGCCGCATCAGCCGGGACGGCCATCTCGGGCCGAGTTACCGGCTGGGCGACGAACCTCGTTTGGTCGTCGCGAGCGATCAGTACCTGTTCGCCAGCAACTTCGTCAGCGGCACTGTTACCCGGATCGACCCACGGTCGGGCGCACGCCGCACGAGTCAGTCGCTGTGCACCGGGCCGCAGGACATGCTCGTGGTCGACGACGTCCTGTGGGTGTCATGCACGCCCGAAGAGAAGGTCGTGACGCTCGACCCGCGGACTCTGCACCTGCTGGGCAAGGTCGAGATCGATGGCGAACCGGACGTGCTGCGGCTGGTCGACAAGCGGCTCTACGTCCTCACCACGAACGGGCCGACGCTGGTCCAACTCAACGCTTTCGGCAACGGCCCGGCAGTCGTGAACACGACCGCGCTCGGAAGTGCACCGCCGTTGCTCGACCAAGCCAACGTCGACGCTGTCTTCGCCAACGGCCGCTGGTGGGTGTCGTCGCCCAGTGAGAACAAGGTCGTCGTCTACACGCCGTGAGTGACGCCGAGCCGAGCCGCGAGATCGTTTGGGTCTTTCGTGGGCGCGTCACAGACGAAGCCTTGGCAGACATACGCCGCACCCGCCGGTCGGTCGGCGAGCAAGGGCGAGTCGCCGGCGGTGACGACTACGGCGCCGGGCGAGGTCGCGAGCCGGGCGACGCGGGCGAGTTCCGGCTGCTCGACGACGGCAATCTCAAGAGGCCCGGCGGCGACGGCCTCACCTGCCGCGGCGGACCAACCGGCGAAGCGCGGGAAGCGCCCGATGACCGGTGCAACTGTCCCGATGGCGCGCACGGCGGTTTCCCGACTGACGCTGTCACCCGTCAATGCCGCATAGGTGATCAGCGATCCGGCAACCGCCGCGAGGCCTGACGGCGTCGCGTTGTCGGTCGGGTCTTGCGGGCGTCGTACCAATGTTTCCGCGTCATCCGCCGTGTCGAAGAAACCGCCGCGCTCATCGGCGAAGTGCGTGACCGCGACCTCGAGCAACCGACCGGATAGATCGAGCCAGCGACGCTCACCAGTTGCCTGGTGCAGCGCGAGCAGCCCCTCGGCCACGTCGCCGTAGTCCTCCAGCACACCGACGGGATGACCTACGACACCATCGCGTGAGACGCGGCGCAGCCGGCCACCGACGACATGCAGGTCGGCGAGCAGGTTCGCGCATGTTTGCGCGGCCTCGACGAAGTCAGGCCGGGCGAACAGCACGCCACAGTCGGCAAACGCGGCGAGAGCGAGGCCGTTCCACGCGGCGACGACCTTGTCGTCTCGGGCTGGTCGCACTCGTTGTGCGCGTATTTCAAGAAGGCGGGCGCGCTGTGCCGCGAGATCGGCCGGATCGGGGTCGGTCAGCAGCTGCACTACGGAGCGGCCGTGCTCGAACGTGCCGGTGTCAGTGACGGTGAACATGCGCGCAGCGGAGGAGCCGACTTCGTCCGGCGTCCAGACGTAGAACTTGCCCTCCTCCCCCTCGCTGTCGGCGTCGAGCGCGGACGCGAACCCGCCGTGCGCCGTACGCAGCTCCGCAAGCATCCATTCACAGGTCTCTACCGCGATGCGACGCGCGAGCGGATGTCCGGTGGCGCGCCACCAATGTGCATATACGCGGGCCAGCAACGCGTTGTCGTAGAGCATCTTTTCGAAGTGCGGCACAACCCAATGCGCGTCGACGGAGTACCGCGCGAAGCCACCTGCGAGCTGGTCGTAGATGCCACCCCGTGCCATCCGTTCGCACGTCGTCGCGACCATCACCATGCTGCGCGCGTCACCGGTGCGCGCCCAATGACGGAGCAAGAACTCGAGCACCATCGAGGGCGGGAACTTCGGTGCGGAGCCAAAGCCACCCCACTCGTCATCGTGGTCGCGAGAGAGCTGGGCCGCAGCCGCATCGAGCGCATCGGTCGTCAGCACGTCATCGGCCGGCGGGGCAGCCGTCTCCCCGAGCTGCTTGACGACCTCAGCTGCTGACTCGCGGATCTCCTCCCGGCGTTCACCCCAGGCTTGTACGACGGACGCGCACACCCGAAGGAACGACGGCATGCCGCCGCGGTCAGCGGGCGGGAAGTAGGTGCCACAGAAGAACGGTTCGCCGCTCGGCGTCAGGAAGCAGGTCATCGGCCAGCCGCCGTGACCGGTCATCGCCTGCGTGGCCTCCATGTAGACGGCGTCGACGTCTGGGCGCTCTTCCCGGTCGACCTTGATGCAGACGAAGTGCTCGTTCACGAAGCCGGCGACGGCGGTGTCCTCGAAGGATTCATGCGCCATGACGTGGCACCAGTGACAGGCGGCGTATCCGACCGACAACAGGACCGGAACGTCTCGCTTGCGCGCTTCCGCAAAGGCGTCGTCGCTCCACGGCCACCAGTCGACGGGGTTGTCCTTGTGCTGGAGCAGGTATGGACTCGTCGCGTCGGCCAAGCGGTTAGCCACGCAACCACCCTGCCCCATCGGTCTGACGGGACTCGAGTGGGAGGCTCCCCAGATGGAAAAGTTCTCCCTCGATGCGCTGGTCCGCGAGCAGAGCGCGGCGGCCGCCCGAGCCAGCAGCGGTCGAGCCGCGGAGACCGTGTTCGGCGGGCATGAGCACGTTCTGCGGCAGACCCTGATCGCGATGACTTCGGGTACGACCTTGAGCGAGCACGAAAACCCCGGGGAGGCGACGGTCCACGTGCTGCGTGGTCGGGTCCGGCTCAGCGCCGACAGTGAGTCGTGGGAGGGCCGCATCGGCGATCTGATCGTCGTACCGCCGAAACGTCACGCTCTCGAGGCGATCGAGGACTCGGCCATCCTGCTCACCGTTGCCAAGCGAGCGTGAGCACCTAGAGATCCAGCTGCCATTGCCGTTCTTGGTCGGCGGGGCGGAAACCCATCGCCTCGTTGACCGCGATCATGTGCTCGTTGATCCCGGCGTTCCAGGTGTTGACGATCTCGACGCCGTCGATCGTCCGTCGCAACAGGTCGAGGTTGGCGAGTTTCATCAGCATGCCAAGCCGATGGCCTCGGTGTGCGGACTGGACGATCGTGTCCCACTGGTAGGCGACGCGAGGCCGGTCAATGTTGACGCCGATGTCGGTGTAGCCGACGAGCTGACCGGTCCCGTCGTGCCGCGCCGCAGTGACGATGGCGCGGCGGCGACGCTGCAGGACGAGTTCTTCCAACGCCCGGACCCTCGCCGCGTCGTACGCCTCGGCGTCCCAGCTCATGTCCTCCATCGGCACGTCGACACTCATCCGCCCCTTGAGCACCGCGAGGTCGTCGACGATGTCATCGGGTGCGCGGTCGACCCATTGCACCAGCGAATAGCCGACGGCGTGTTGCGTGGCGTCGTCGTACAGCTGCGCGAGGCGCGCCTCGTCAAGGCTGCGCAAATCCAACATCCGGCGGATCTCGAACAGGACCGGGCGGGCGCCGTGCGCACGCGCAAACATGACACCCGCCGGCACCGCGTCCCCCTCAAGCGGTTCCACGACCTCGGCATAGAGGCGCTTGCGGCCCTCGTCGCGAGCCCGGGCGGCGAGGTGCGCCAGCAATTGGGAGCCGTATCCGCGGCGCCGACGCTCCTCCAGCACACGGACGTCGATGCTGGCGTTGTCCGCGTTGTCGAGCACGGGCAAGACCAGCTCTCCGCATGCGACCGGCTCCCCGTCAACGGCGCCGTACCAGAGCTCGGTTCGCTCCCCCGATTCCGGGCGTGCCTGCACCCGCGGCAGCACTTCGCTCAGCGGATCGGCCGGCACGTCGGCCGGTCGGGTCGCGTCGTCGACGACGTGCCACGCCTTGGCAGTGGCGTCGTCGTGCACGGCGACGATGTCGAGCGAGCTCACGGTCCCGTCATACTCAGTCGATGCCTCGTCAGCCACTGCTTTTCGCTGCGATGCTCGTCGCGCTCCTTGCCCCGCCGGTTGGCGCAAGCACCTCCGACGACGTCCCGCCCGCTGCGGGACTTACTGCGTTCTCCGTACTTCCGCCCGGTGAGAGCGGCTATTACAGCGCCGATGCGCAGGCGCAGTACCAAGCAGACGGCGACGCGTCCGACTTCGGCCCGCATGTCGACGACCAGCGCGACATGTACTGGTCGGCGCACCGGAAGTCCGCCGACTTCCAGAAGCCGAGCGGCACACCGGTCCAGCCGATGGACGGAGTGCGCATCTACCGCGACCCCTACGGTGTGCCACTGATCTATGGCGACAACGGGTACGACGTCTGGTTCGGCGCGGGATATGCGGCGGCGACCGACCGGCTGTTCGAGATCGACGCCGTGCGACGAACCGCCCGCGGCACGTTGGCCGAGCTCGCCGGACCGTCGGATGTCCCCTCCGACCTCCAGGAACGCACCCTCACTTACACCGACGCCGAGTACGACGCGATGCTCGCGCAGCTGTCACCTGCTGGGCAGGATGCGATCAAGGGTTATGCGGCAGGCGTCGAGGCGCGCATCAAGGAGACGCAGTCGGACCCGAGCCTGCTCCCGGCGGAATACCAGGTGCTCACGACGACACCGGCCGACTGGACCGTGGAGGACACGCTGGCCGCCGGCGTCTACATCACGCGGTTCGTAGCGTCGCAAGGCGGCGCGGAGATGGACAACGTCGCGAGCCTGCAACAGCTCGAGAAGAAGTACGGCAAGACGCGCGGTCGGCGTGCGTTCGACGCGCTCTTCCCCGACGACAACCCGAGCGCGGTGACGACGGTCGCCCGCACGTTCTCCAACGTTCCGAAGGGTGATCGGTCCGCAGCGGCACGCGCCCGGGACTTCCGCAAAGCGGCGTCGTACGCGGAGCAGCTTCCGCTCGACATCGCCCAAGGTCCCGGCACGGGCAACACACCCGCACCGTCGTTGGACCTCGGCCTGCACGGCGGCTCGTTCGCCTACGCGGTGAGCGGATCGCGCACTGCGACCGGTCGTCCGATGCTGTCCTCGAACCCGCAGCTCGACTACTCCTATCCGTCGTTGCTCTACGAGCTCGAGGTGCATGGCGGTGGCTACGACGCGCGCGGGGTCGGCGTCCCCGGCATCCCGACGGTCGGCATCGGGCACTCCGCGGGCGTCGCGTGGGGCTTGACCACTGGCTACTCGAAGACGATCGACAGCTACATCGAGACGACCCGGCCCAACCCGACCTCGGGAGGACCGCCGCAGTACTTCCACGACGGCGCCTGGCACGACGAGGACTGCCGGACCGAGACCGTGCATTACCGGGAAGCGCCGGGTGGGGTGCCGACGGGACCGCCTTCGTTCTCGAAGGACTACCAGGTCTGCCGCACGGTCCACGGTCCGGTGGTCGCGACGAGCAAGGACGGCACGCTCGCCCGCAGCGTCGACTACGCGATGTGGAAGCGCGAGATCCAGACTGTCGAGGGGATCCTTGACTGGGACCGCGCGCACTCACTCGCCGACTTCGAAGCGGGCGTGCGCAAGGTGACCTGGAACGAAAACGCTGTCGCGGCAGATGCCGATCACATCGGCTATTGGCACCCCGGGCTCTACTTCCGCCGGCCGGCCGGCGTCGACCAACGGTTCCCGCTGGACGGGCGCGGTGCCGACGATGCGCACGGCTTTCTGCCCTTCAGCCGGATGCCGCACGTCGTCGACCCGAAGAGCGGCTACGTCGTCAACTGGAACACCAAGCCGGCTCCCGGTTGGCTCGACGGTGACCTGTCCGGCAGCAACACCCGGCCGGGTGGGCCCGCCAACCGGGTTGTCGTCATCAAGCAGTTGCTGTCGCGCTCACATCACCTGACGTCACAAGGCCTGATGCGCATCGACACTGCGGTCGGCGAGGCCGACATGCGTGCGCCCGGCTATCTCCCGGCACTACTCGCCATGCGCTTCGACCAGCGGTTGTCGGCGGCACAGCAACGAGCGCTTCGGCTGCTCGCGCACTGGGATGGTCGGGCCTATGCACCGGGTGCGCCAGGCGGTTCATCGCCGAGTGGCACCAAGACTGAAGACGTCACCGACGGACCTGCGGCGACGCTTTTCCTGGCTGTCCGCGACGCGATCAAGCGACGCCTCTTCCACGGCTTGAGCACCGAGCTGAAGACGCGCCTCGACACACTGCCCGCCGAAGGACACCAGTACGACGTGACACCGATGGACAACCTCGCCCTGCGGGTGATCCGGCCTCGGTTCGCTGGCCTGCCGCCCCCGACGGTGGTGGTCGGCGTGAAAAACCCCGCGGCGGTCCTTCGACACGCGCTCGCGTCCGCGCTTGCCACGCTGACAAAGACGTACGGCGCGAAGCCGTCGTCGTGGCGCCGTCATCACGCCGTGAGTCACCTCGAGTCGCTGACCGGTGTCGTTGGACCATCAGCGACCGAACCGTTTCTCGACCGCGGTTCCTGGGTGCAGCAAGTCGCCTTGTGACGCCTAGCCGGACAGCTGCTCGAGCACGGGAAGGGCACGACTGAGCCGGTCGAGGTCGGCCGCCGACAGTGCCGCCAGTCGGGCCGCAAGCGCCTCCGTGCGGCGCCGCCTCAACTCGGCGAGCGCCTGCCGTCCGGCCTCGGTGAGCGAGATCAACGCGGACCGTCGGTCGTCGTCGTCGACCTCGCGACCGAGCAGCCCTTCCGCCTCGAGAGAGGCGACGAGCCGGGTGGCGGTCGGCGCGCTCACGTGTTCGTGCGCGGCGAGGTCGCCGATCCGCATCCGTCCGGCCGACTCGACCGCAACGAGCGCGGACCACTGCGAGAGCGTCAATTCACCGACGGTCTGCTGGCGCAACCGGCGGTTGAGCCGGGCGATCGCCGTACGAAGCCGTGCGGCCGTCTCGGCGTGGGTTCGCGTCGCCACAGGCGCGGTCATGTCGATGCCCCTACGGTCTCCTCGACCTGGTCGATGCGGTCGAGGCCTTCGTCGTCGTGGACATAGCGACCGCCGCGCATGAGCGAGGCCGCCGCACCGATCAACGACATGACGATCGCCAGGCTGAACACGATGACAAGCCCGTGATGGAACGGGCCCGAGATGAGATGCGGGAAGAACGACCGTCCGGTGAGGGTCGCCTGGTGTTGCGCGCTCAGGTGGTCCAGCGCGCCGGTCGGCCCGAGCAGGGTGCGGATCGGGTTGTAACCGAGGAAGGCGGCGAACAAGACGCCGACCGGGGGAAGCGACGCTACTTGATGCGCCGCTGCCGGCGGCACGCCATTTTGCGTGAGCCCGGTCGAGAGGGTGTCCGGAAGCGAGCTCGCCAGGCCGACAACCATGAGCGAGAAGAAGATGCCGATCGACAGCACCATGCCGCTGTTCTGGAACGTCGCACGCATGCCGCTGGCCGCGCCGCGCTGCGACGCCGGCACCGAGTTCATGATGGCGGCCGAGTTGGGCGAGGCGAACAATCCAGAACCGATGCCAGACAGCGCGATCAGCAGCGCGAAGCCGACGTAGGGAAAGTTCGTCGGCAGCAGCAACAATCCACCGAACGATGCCGCGACGACAACCATGCCGCCGGTAGCAAAGGCCCGCGCACCGAAGTGATCCGACAGCCATCCGGAGACCGGACCCGCAACCAAGAAGCCGGCGGTCAACGGCAGCAAGTAGATGCCGGCCCACAGCGGCGTATCGGCATAGGCATAGCCGTGCTGCGGCAGCCAGATGCCCTGCAGCCAGATGATGAGCATGAACTGCAGACCGCCCCGCGCCACCGCGTTGAGCCACTGCGCGGCGTTGCCCGCCGTGAACGCGCGGATACGGAACAGGTGCAGGTCGAACATCGGCTCGTCGACGCGGGTCTCGACGACACAGAACACGATCAGCAGTGCAGCGCCGCCGACGAGACCGGCGACGACCCAGGGATTGGTCCAGCCCATCGTGTGCCCGCCGTACGGCTCGATGCCGTAGACGATTGCCGCGAGGATCGCGGTCAGCCCGATGCCAAAGCTGATGTTGCCCCACCAGTCCGGTCGGGCTCGTCGGGTGACGGCGATCTCACGCAGGCTGCGATACGCCCACGCGGTGCCGACGAGCGCGATCGGCACGTTGACCCAGAACACGAGCCGCCAGCTGACCTCGGAGAGCAGACCGCCGAGCACGAGACCGATGAAGGATCCGGCGATGCCGGCGACCATGTTGATGCCGAGCGCCAGACCGCGCTGCTGCACCGGGAACGCGTCGGTGATGATCGCCGCCGAGTTGGCCATGAGCATCGACGCACCGACGCCCTGGACGACGCGGAACACGATGAGCCACAGCGCACCGTGGCCGCCGTCAAGCGGGTCGACCGAGAGCAGCACCGAGCCGACCAGGAACACGGCGAAGCCTGCGTTGTACATCCGCACCCGGCCGAACATGTCGCCGAGCCGTCCGAGGGACACGACGAGTACGGCGCTGACGAGCAGGTAGCCCATCAGCATCCAGAGCAGGTAGCTCGCGTTGCCCGGCAGCAGTGGGTTGAGGTGGATGCCGCGGAAGATCGCCGGCAGCGAGATCAGCACGATCGAGGAGTTGATCGTGGCAATGAGCATGCCGAGGGTGGCGTTGGACAGCGCCACCCACTTGTAGTCCAGCCTCTGCTGCTGGGACTTGCCAAATAGTTTCATCGTGAAACTAATGTACGCCGTCCGACCGGCCCCGGACAATGGGGCCATGCGCGACCTCGTGGTGACGTCATCCGTCATCGTGCCCGAACACGAGCTGACCTGGCGGTTCTCCCGGTCGAGCGGTCCGGGCGGTCAGTCGGTGAACACGGCCGACAGTCGCGTCGAGCTCGGCGTCGACGTGGCCACCACGAGCGCTCTGTCAGAGCTCCTGCGTCAGCGCGCGCTCACTCGGCTGTCCGACCGGCTGGTGGATGGCGTCGTCACGGTGACGGCCAGCGAACACAGATCACAGCTACGAAATCGGGAAGCGGCGATGACTCGCATGGCCGAGTTGTTGCGCGAGGCGATCGCTCCCCCAGCCGCCCCTCGCAAGCGCACGCGTCCCACGAAAGCGGCGAAGGACCGACGCATCGCCGAGAAGAAGAGGCGCGGCGAGATCAAGCGCCTCCGCCGCCCCTCCCCCGACGATCCCTAACCCGCGCTCTCGAACGCGACTTCGGTATCGCGTCGACCACGACACGCCGTCCGACGGCTCGGAAAGTGGTCGGTGCGATACCGAAGTGATGGCCTGCCTGTGGTCGTTTGTGTTCAGGATCCCCGCCCCAGACGTTTCCTCGGAAACGTCCCCGCGGGGACTTCGAGACGACAGCTGCGTATTCGTGTCGACAGCGCAGTTCTCATGCGCGAAATGCGCGGCAAACGCAGATCTCAAGCCGGGCTAGGTGTACTGACCAGCGAGGTTAGTTAAGCGGCTGATGGGCGTGACCTTGCCGATCGCGGTGTGGTGTCGATGATGGTTGTACTCGTGTAGCCAGCCTGGCAATGCTTTGCGCCGAGCTGATTCGGTCGAGTAGAACCGCTTGAACGCCCAGCCGTCGGCCATGGTGCGGTGGAAGCGCTCGATCTTGCCGTTGGTCTGTGGTCGGTAGGGGCGGGTGTGCTTGGGCGTGATCGCGAGTTCGGCGCAGGCATCGCGCCAGGCGTGGCTTCGGTAGCAGCTGCCGTTGTCTGAGAGCACCCGCTGGGTGACGACGCCGCGGATGGCGAACCAGGCAACCGCTCGCTGAAGGACACCGATCGCGGTTGCTGATGTCTCGTCGTCGTGGATCTCGGCATAGGCGACCCGGCTGTGGTCGTCGAGCACGGTGTGCACAAAGGCCGTGCCGATCCGTGGATTGGAATGCTTGCTGCGGGACTTTCCCGCCGTGCTGTTTCGGTTCTTGCTCCCTTGTTGGCGGCCTAAGTATCGCCAGCCACCGCCGTCGGGCACGTTGCCCAGCTTCTTGACATCGACATGCAGCAACGCGCCAGGTGTGTCGTGCTCATAGCGGCGGATCGGCTCACCGGTGCGTCGGTCGACATGGGACAAGCGGTTGATCTGGCAGCGGACCAGCACGGCATGCACAGTGGATGCCGGCATCCCGAGCTCGGCGGCGATCGCCACCGGACCCAGCCGGTGCTTCCAGCGCTTGTGCACGATCTTGCGGACCATCGGATCGGGAGTCTTCGACGGCATCCGGTGTGGCCGCGACGACCGGTCCGCCATGCCCCCGACGCCGAGCTGGCGGTAGCGATCTGCCCAGCGCTTCGCCGTCGGCCATGCCACCTCGAAACGCTCCGCCGCGCGAGCGATCGGCCAATGCTCATCCACGACCAACCGTGCGAGTTTCAAGCGGGCGCGAGGCGTCAGAGCAGCGTTACTTTCCAGCACATTGGGATCCTAAGCTTAGAATTCCACGTGGACAAGTTGTCGC
>JADMIO011717962.1_pt1 | contig 73221 bp, 66 predicted proteins | sample 8958161 | NCBI WGS metagenome assembly JADMIO01 (sample SAMN16585339, study PRJNA669376) | soil metagenome | isolation source: Crop rotation soil | place: USA: Cullars Rotation, Alabama | collected 2011 | reverse complement strand
GCCGCGACTTCAAGTCACGTGAATTCCAAGCTTCGGATCCCACTGTGCTGGAAAGCGTTCGGCAGCTTGGCGCGCTCGCTCTTCATCAATCTCTGTTGCCATTTCGGCTGTTTCAGCAAATACGGAGACTTTATTTTTGTCGACTTCAATGAAACCGCCCGAGACCGCAAAAAGTTCGGTGTTGCCGTTCTGATTCAGACGAATCGCACCGGGCTGAAGCTGCGCGAGAAGCGGGGCGTGGTTCGGCAAAATTCCCAATTCACCGTCGATCGCGGGGACAATAACGGAGTCCACTTGAGCCTCTTTCACCAAGCGCTCAGGCGTTACGATTTCAACGGCGATGGATGTTCCTGCAGACATTAGGCGCCAGCTCCGACCTGCATTTTCTTCGCTTTTTCCACAGCCTCGTCGATAGAACCGACCATGTAAAACGCTTGCTCAGGGAGACCATCATGTTTTCCCTCGAGAATTTCTTTAAAGCTACGAATCGTGTCCTTGAGGTTCACGTAACGGCCCGGCTGACCGGTGAAAGTTTCCGCCACAAAGAACGGCTGCGACAAGAACTTCTGGATTTTGCGTGCGCGGGAGACGAGGATTTTGTCATCTTCTGACAATTCATCGATACCCAGGATCGCGATAATGTCCTGCATGTCTTTATATTTCTGAAGAATTTTCTGCACCGCACGCGCCGTGGTGTAATGCTCCTCACCCACGATTTTTGGATCGAGAATGCGCGATGTGGAATCGAGCGGATCCACAGCGGGATAAATACCCAGCTCAGCGATCGAACGAGAAAGCGTCGTGGTCGCATCCAGATGTTGGAATGTGGTCGCCACGCCGGGATCAGTCAAATCGTCGGCAGGAACGTACACAGCCTGAATCGACGTGATCGAACCTTTTTTAGTTGAGGTGATTCGCTCTTGCAACGCACCGACTTCCGTGGCCAGCGTCGGCTGATATCCAACGGCTGAAGGCATACGGCCCAACAACGCCGACACCTCGGCACCCGCCAACACATATCGGAACACGTTATCGATGAATAACAACGTATCTGCGCCTTCTTTATCGCGGAAATACTCCGCTTGTGCCAACGCCGTCAACGCCACGCGAGCACGCGCACCGGGCGGCTCATTCATCTGACCGAATACCAACACCGTTTTCGAAAGAACCGGCGAACCATCCGATAACTTCGACTCCTGCATCTCCCGCCACAAATCGTTTCCTTCGCGGCTACGCTCACCCACGCCGCCGAACACCGACACACCGCCGTGCTGCTTTGCGACGTTGTTGATCAGCTCCAGAATGATGACTGTTTTACCTACGCCGGCGCCGCCGAAAAGTCCAACTTTGCCGCCCTTCTGATATGGCTCTAATAAATCGATGACCTTGATCCCGGTTTCAAAAATCTGCGGACGCGTTTCCTGTTCGGTCAACGGCGGAGGCGCGCGATGAATCGGAGCGCGCTCCTTGGTTTCAATAGGACCGCGTTCATCTTTAGGTTCACCTAAAACATTCATTAACCGACCCAAGCAAGCACGACCCACAGGAACAGAGACCGGCGCGCCCGTATCGACTGCTTCCATCCCACGCTGCAAACCGTCCGTTGTGCCAAGCGCGATCGCACGGATCTCCTCATCACCCAAATGCGATGCTACTTCCACCACAAGCACGCGCGGCCCTTCGCCCGATTTCGAGTCCTTTGCAGCGGGCAAAGGGATATGCACCGCGTTATAAATCGCGGGCAGCTTACCCGCCGGAAATTGAATGTCCACAACGGGACCGATGACTTGAACGATTTTGCCTGAACTCATATGAGTCTCCTATTGATCTGGATTCCGGCTTTCGCCGGAATGACGCAGTTATAAACTCAGCGGGCCGCTGTGATACTTCTTAAGAAAGCGCCGCAGCTTGAGGATCTGAAAAATATTGGCTCTTCGAAACCGCACCCCGTAACGAAACACCGAGGCTTCTTCTTTACGAAAAACAATCACAGCATTGGCATCAAACTGCAGTTCTTTAAATTGAACGCGAATGTGGTTGCCTTCCGACCAATTCACTGGGGCTGTCAGACCCAAGCCATCCAAACTGATATCGATCGTCGTCCCCGTGGTTTCCAAACCAAAAAGTGGATTCGCTAAGTCACAGGACAACTTCACCGGCACTCGTTGAAACACCCGTCGATCCTGCCCATGCATCGGCACGCGCGAATCAAACAACTGCCGCGAACTCCTGTACGCCAACCAGACTTCTAAAAAACCGTAGAGCACTACTTCAACGCCTCAGCGCCGCTCACCACTTCCAGAATTTCCGTGGTAATCGACGTCTGCCGCGTTCGGTTCAACGTCAACGTCAACGACTCCATGAGTTCTCGCGCATTCTTCGTGGCATTCTCCATCGCCGACATCCGCGCCCCCAGCTCCGAAGCCGCCGATTCCAACAACACACGAAACACCTGCGTCTTCAGGAAGCGAGGAATCAAGCCTTCGATCAAAACTTCTTTCTTAGGCTCATAAATAAAGTCCGATCGCATCTTTTCCACAGGCACCGACATCGGCAAGAGCGGCAGCAACGCCTTCAAAACAACTTTCTGCTGCACAACAGACTTAAATTCGTTATACAGCACGTCTACCGCCGAGAAATCACCCACCACTACGGCCTTATCCTGCGCCACTCGAACCGTAGATCGAGGCATACCCAAATAGGCGTCTACGATGTCCTGGAGAATCAACTCCGCGTGGTGAAACCCTAAATCGTTAAAGATATTTACATACTCTTTGAGGACCGGGAGGCCTAAACGCCGAAAATAATCCCGACCTTTTCGTCCCACGATAAACAGTTGAACATTTTGCGCGCCATACTTTCGAATGTACTTCATGGCTTCGCGAATCAAATTGGTATTAAACGCGCCGCAGAGACCTTTGTCTGACGTCACTAACAACAAGGCACGCCGAGGGTTATCGCGTTTCACAAACATCGGATGAAATTCTTCGCCCTCAATACGAATCAAGATATCCGTCATCAACTGTTCCATCTTCTCCGCATACCGCCGCGCCGACAAAATACGGCTCTGCGCCTTCCGCAGTCTGGCCGCCGCGACCATCTTCATCGCCTTGGTGATCTGCTGGGTATTCTTAATCGACTTAATCTTTCGTCGAATATCTCGAAGTGATGCCATATTACTTACTCGGCCTCGGGGCGCTCTTATAGATAACGACCTTTAATGTAACACTTGTCTCATTTTTCACGCTGAAATCCAATTTTCCGTTTACAGGTTCAAATTGTCGCGAAGCCCCGATCAGCGTGGCCACGTCATTAAAAGTGCCTCGCTGAGTTAAGCGCGCATAATTTTTCCCGGGAGCACGTTTTAATTCTTGAGTTGCATCCGTTTGCAATCCGACCATTAAAGGTTGAGCCGCCGCCAAATCGAAATCCCTGACTTCACCAGGCTGAAGAGAAAAATCCGTGACGTAAGTCTGGTTGGAGTCAAGCTGATACCAGCTGTTGGCGTGGCCCAGCATGGCGATTAATCCAACAACAGCAGCTGTTAAGAAAGCTCTATTCATTTAGGCTTTAAATGTCAGCTTGAATTCTTTGATCGCTGCTTCGAGCTGCGGCTTCACATCATCCACGGTCTTCTTCTCGCGCAACGTTTTTAACAACTCCGTGTTACGACGGTCCAGGAAACCGAGGAATTCGGTTTCAAAACGACGAACAGAATCGACCGGCACGTCATCCAGGAATCCGTTAACACCGGCATAAATGATCGCGACCTGCTTCTCAACGGGCAATGGCACGTATTGATCCTGTTTCAACACTTCCACCATGCGCTTACCGCGCTCCAACTGCTGCTGCGACACCTTATCGAGTTCGCTGCCGAACTGCGCGAAGGCGGCGAGGTTGTTGTACTGCGCCATGTCTAAGCGGAGCTTACCGGCGACCTGCTTCATCGCTTTGATTTGCGCCGCGCTACCTACGCGGGATACCGAGAGACCGACGTTGACGGCGGGTCGGACACCGGCGTAGAACAGCCCGGTTTCCAGATAGATCTGGCCGTCTGTAATCGAGATGACGTTCGTAGGAATGTAAGCAGAAACGTCACCTGCCTGGGTTTCAATAATAGGAAGAGAGGTTAAGGAGCCTGAACCATTCTTTTCGGAAAGCTTACAACCGCGCTCCAACAAGCGGGAGTGCAAGTAGAAAACGTCCCCGGGGTACGCTTCGCGGCCTGGCGGACGGCGGAGCAACAGTGAGAGTTGTCGATAGGCTTGGGCATGCTTGGACAAGTCGTCATACACGCAGAGCACGTGCTTGCCGCCCCACATAAATTCTTCGCCGATCGCGGTTCCAGCGTAAGGCGCCAAATACTGCAAAGGCGCTGGATCCGAAGCGGTTGCGGCCACAACGATGGTGTATTCCATCGCACCCATATCGGTTAAGCGCTGAACAACTTGGGCGATCGTGGATTGTTTCAAACCGATCGCGACGTAAATACAAATGGGACGCGTCTTCGGATCTTCCGCTTTTTGGCTGATGATCGCGTCAATCGCGACAGCGGTTTTACCCGTCTGACGGTCACCAATGATCAACTCGCGCTGACCCCGACCTATCGGGATCATCGCATCGATCGCTTTGATACCGGTCTGGAGCGGTTCTTTAACCGGAGCACGTTCGACAACACCAGGAGCGATGACGTCGACTACGCGGGTCTTGGTTGTTTTAATCGCGCCACGGCCATCAATTGGCTGGCCCAACGGATTCACTACACGGCCGATCATCGCTTCACCCACCGGGACTTCCATGATCTTGCCGGTGCGCTTCACAGGATCGCCTTCTTTGATCAAGCGATCATCGCCCAACAACACCACACCCACGGTATCTGTTTCCAAATTCATCACTAAGCCGAAAACGCCATTGGGCAGCTCCAACAACTCTCCCGACAACGCCTGCTTTAAGCCGTAGACGCGGGCGATCCCATCGCCACATTGCAGGACGTAGCCGACTTCGGAAAGCTCGAGCTTACTCTCGAACCCTTCGAGTTGCTTTTTAATGATGCTTGCGATTTCATCAGAACGAATGGCCATAAATGTCTCCTAATGACTTAAAGCGTCTTTAAGTTGTCGTAATTGCGTTCCTAAACTCTGATCCAATAAACGATCCTTCAACTGAACAATGATCCCGCCGATGAGCTCGGGATCCACCGTCATTTCCATGCGCAGTTTTGCACCGACAAAATTTTCCAACTTCGACTGCAATGTCTGCTTCTGCGTCTCATTCATCGCATACGCAGTCTTCACGCGAGCGACCTGAATGTTTTGCGATTGATCCACCAACTCTTGAAAAAGCTCCATGATCAACGGCAACAACTCGAAGCGGTGCTTCTCCACCAACATATTCAGAAAACGCTCAAGCAAGGGAGTGTTATATTCCCCAAGTGCCGCGTGAACGAGCTTTTTCTTCTCATCTAAACCGATAAACGGCTGCACCAAGATCCCGCGCAGCGAATCCTTCACCCGAATGATTCGCACAATCTCATTTAAGCCTTGCTGACAGGCCAACACCTCACCCTTTTCAGTCGCTTGACTGAAAAGAGCTTGCGCGTACTTCCGGGCTGTAACGGTATCCTTCATTAGTGCAGCTGATCTTTCCCTTTACGCTTATCCAGATCGTCGAAAAACCCCTGCAACAACACATCTTGAGCTTTGGATCCCATGGAATGACGGATCAACTTCTCCGCCGCCTGAATCGAGAGGCTGGCGACTTCTTTACGAATATCGCGCAGGACTTTCTCTTTCTCTTCTTCCATTTGCCGCTTGTTCATCGCCGATAAACGCTGGGCTTCTTCTTCAGCGTCTTTGACCAGCTTCTCGCGAATCTTTTGTGCATCGACATTCGCTTGCTTGATCATCTCTTGGATTTTTTCCTGGCCGCGAGCGACATCTTTTTCATACTGCTCACGCATCTGAGCGGCCGAGCTCTTAGCGGCTTCGGCTTCTTCAATGGAACGACGAATGTGCGTTTCCCGATCGGCTAACGTTTTGACCATCGGCCCCCACGCATACTTCCCCAGAACGGCGAGAAGTATGAGAAAGGTGACGGATGTCCAAATCATTAACCCTGTATCAGGATTAAGTAGTTGATCCACGGGGTTCTCCTAGTGGCGCGCGGTTTGTGCGGTCGGCGCAGCCGTGTGAATATTCTTAGCAGCCGTTCCCAACGTATTGCCGGCTAAGAAACAAATAACGATCGCGAAAAGTCCCAAACCTTCGATCAGCGCAGCGGCGATCAACATCGTGGTCATCAATTTACCGGCCATCTCCGGCTGGCGAGCTGAACCTTCTAATGCCGCCGCAGCGAGCTTACCAATACCTAAACCTGCACCCAAAACGGCCAACCCGGCTCCGATACCTGCACCGATATAACCCCAACCAATGAATGACAATTCCATGTGTTTCTCCTTTTTATGATTCGCAGATAATCAACCCAACTAGATTCTGCGGTACGACCTCACACCCGAAGGTATGGTTAATGTTGCGGATTCACAGCCGCCCCTACAAAAAGAGCGGTTAACAACGTAAAAACGTAAGCCTGTAAGAAGCAGACAAAGACTTCCAAGACGCTGATCGCGACGGCGCCAGCCACGGATATCGGGGCTAGCCAAATCGTCTTAAACATGAAGATCATGCAGAGCATGACCAGGATCAACATATGCCCGGCGATCATGTTGGCAAACAACCGGATGCAGAGCGCCAACGCTTTGGTAAACAACCCCAAAAATTCGATAAAGAAGATAAAGGGAACCAACCAGAACGGCAAACCATGAGGCACAAATGTTTTAAGGAAGTGCACAGGCCCTTGTTCCCAAATGCCCGTTGCGACCACCATCAAAAACGTAAGTAAAGCTAACCCACCGGTGACCGCGATATTCGAGGTGGCCGTCATGCCGTAAGGAACTAAACCGAGAAGATTACAAAGGAGGATGAAGAAGAAAAGGGTAAGGAAGTAAGGGAGGTATTTATCACTGACAGGGCCAAGGTTAGGTCTTACAACTTCATCACGAAAGTACAGAATGACCATCTCAAAGGCGTTACCCAGACCCCGACTACCGGCTACTGCTGATTGTCTTCGAGCGATGACCGCTCCAATCATCAGCAACGTCGCCGCGATCAGCATCATCAGCGAATGCATCGTGAGATCAATCGAGATAGACCCGATAGTGAATAAATGGGCCAAGCGGTGATCGACTAAGTGATGGGTTAATACTGAATCAATATCCATTACTTTACCGGGTCGTCTTTAAATTCTCTAAGAAGGTTATAAATGCCTACGACCATACCCAATACAGATCCGACAATAACACCCCAGGGGTCAGTTCCCCATTTCCGATCCGCCCAGACCCCCGCGAAAGCGCCCGCGATCAGGGTAATAGCAAATGTAACGCCCGCGTAAGCGTGTCGCCACAGATTGGAGCCTGAGGGAGAAGACGGCGGGGTCACAGCCATGTTTTTTTAAGTAAGGTACGGCTTCGAGAGGCAACGGGATAATATCAAACGCCTAACAGGGGGGTCAATTTGGAATAATCCAGTGCCCTATGAACTACCCCGTTAGCGTATTTACGGAGGAAACGACTCCATCCGCCCCTCCCTTCGCCGCAACCCTTCAATGGCAAGAGGATCACCTGATCCTAAAGATCCCAGGCAAAGAAGCTAGAAAGCTGTTTCTAAACGACGTCTCTCTGAGTTTGGGAGGTATCGAGAAAAATCAAGTCATTCTGACGACGTCGGACGCCACTCCTTGGCGGATATACCTCTCTAATGACGCAGAGAAAGGCCTTCGCCATCATTCTCATCCAACCGGCCCTTCATTAGTAGCCCAAATAGACGCTCTCCGGGGTGTGCGGTTCAAATCGCGCTGGGCGTATAAATTCCGATTCTTTCTTAAATTATTGAGCATTATTCTGGTAGCTCTATTAACCTATCGCGTATTTCTCTTCCTATTAGGATTGTTTATGCCCCTTTCTTGGGAAAAGCATTTGGGCGATGGCAGTACGCGTGATATCGAAAAAATGGCGTTAAAAGACCCTATAGTGGCGCAAACCATTCAGACTTTAGGCGAAAAAGTAGCAGGGCCTGAAGCGTTAAGGCGTTACGAATTCAAGTTTAGGGTTATCCCTAAAGCCGAGGTGAACGCCCTTGCGTATCCTGGAGGGTGGATTTATGTTCATACGGGATTGATCCAATTCGCCCAATCGCCCGATGAGCTAACGGGTGTGCTGGCCCATGAAGTTCAACATATCCTGGAACGTCATAGCCTCCGTCGCATGGTTGATGATTTTGGATTTTCCTTCTTTATAACGGGGATTATGGGCGACCATGCCTTATCGGCCGTAATAGCAAAGGCCAATACACTTCAGTTCTCGCGTGGGCAAGAGAAAGAAGCTGATGTGCGGGGGATGAAACTGCTCATGAAGGCAGGTTTGCCTGGAGACGGGATGATTACGTTTTTTGAGCGTATGCAGAAATCGGATTCGCCGCGTTGGATGGAGTATCTCGCCTATCTTTCAACCCACCCTTCCGATAAAAACCGTGCCACCTATTTAAGAAAAACGCTAGCCGATGCACGTCCTGGAGCTCAAACACCCAAAATCGCTTGGGAAGAATTTAAAAAACGATGTGCAGAGGCCAATCCCGCCGTCAGCCAATAAGACTTACCCCTGACCCCCTTCAACAGCGCTCAGCAGTAGCGTCGCTGCCAATAAGACCCGAGTATCTATCTTCTCCGCCGCGGCAGGCAAAATAGTCAGTGATATTTTCATCGCGATAAAACTAATATGCCGTTTGACCGTAGCGATCTGGTGGCCTTTTACAGTGATGTGATAATTCTGGGGCAACAGGCTCCAAACAAACCGCCGCACTAACGCTAACGCCCAGCTGTCTTCTTCTATAGTGCCGATCTCTTGATCGTCGAAGTTCAGAATTGCCCACTGATCCCGAACCATGGATCTAATCCCTTTGCGCCGCAGCGTACCTAAGCGTTGCTGACTGACAGGATCGAAAATATCGTAAGCCGCGCCGAAGTCAACGATACGTCGAGCTTTGATCGCGATCACTTCTTGCGTCATAGCCTCATCATGAAATAGGCGAAGATCTTCTTTTAATTTAAACGCCTTCATTTTGGCGAAAAACACCATGTTTCCCTGAGGATCAAAAATACGGTATTTCTGGCTAAGCAGCGTGAAGAGTTTTCGTTTGATCACGTAGCTGGAATGATTCAAAGCTGTCGATGACATGAGATCTCCTTAAGTATTAATAGGACGGTTTGTACAAGGGGACGCGGCGCCATTGGAAGCGGGCGATGCCTTCGGTGTTCTCACTGGCTTGTGCGGTATCCATATATAGGTAGGCCAAGTCTTCGGAATCTTTCCAAACCCACCCTTGGCCGGATCCATCCCAGCCCGGGTCACTGGAATTGGATTTAGATCCTGGGGAGGAGCGACCCAAGAGTTGCTGAGCGGTACCCCGAAGCGCTTTTAGCAGCGAAGAATCTGAAGCCTGAAATTTGGCATCGATCTGCTGAAGGGTACAGCCGCCATTCGATCGATAAAAGTAATATTCGGCACTCGAATTGCCCATGATCAATTCACAACGGCCGCATTGATGCCCGCCCGCGTTTTCTTCACAATCGGCCATTTCCTTACCCGGCCATCGTGCGAATGTGAACGCCTGCTTACCCATATATAGGAGGCCGCCAAATTCCCCCTTTAACTCCGCGATATCGGCAGGTGTTAACGCACCCATCGGCGCTTTGGCGCCTTTTTGCACATTTACAGGGGCTCGAGACTTGGGGTAGTAGGGTTCTAGATCAGCGCCATAGGCTCCAGAAGAACTTAGAGCCATAAAAACACCAACAAAGAGGGAAGAGATTTTAAATCGGGCCAGCACAATACTTTTTAATTGATGTTCGGTGGGTTTTCAAGTGGAACTCGCTTCAACAATGGTAGGCTTCGTGATACAAAAATTCTTTTTCGAGGTCGTCGAAGCTCCAACGCTCTGTGGGGAACGTTGTTAGGTAAATCCCATAACGGTTAATCGCATAAATCCCAGGCGTCATGCCTTTGGGCGGCTTTTTGACCACTAAAAACTTCACATTGAGCCAACTCCATTGTTTTTGGTCAGCCTCGACAGCCGCCAACCATTGTTTTACAACCTTGGCTTTGGCTTCCGGATCATAAATCAAAACTAAATGTGTCTTTTGACGGTAATCCCACAAGGTATGCTTCTCCCCTTCCTGATCCGTAATCGACCAGTTTGGAATTCGTTTACCTTTAATAAGCGTTTCAGCGGTTGAAGGGCTCATATTTTGGGGAGTTGCTGGAAGATAATACCTGTTCCCATTAAATTTTGCTGCTTATCCATAACCAACATCGTGGTATATCCGATCCGCGCGTCTTGTCCCTGCAAAGGAAGGTTCAACTCTTGGCGCGAAACAGGTTTTTTTTCCCGCGCCGTCTTTTCGAGAACATCCAGGAACGCTGGATGATCCATTAAAACCACCTTCGCGGTTTGTCCCACGCTCTTGTTCGCCGGAAGATTCAGCAGACGTTCCGCCGCCGGGTTTAAAACTGTGATCGCCCCGCTTAAATTCATCGTAATCAATCCACCACTCAAGTTCGACAATACGCTGTCTAAAAGCGTTTTCGATTGATTCACTTCCTCGAACAACAGCAAATTTTGGTAAGCCGCCGCGGCTTGCCGGCCCAATACCGTCATAAACTCCTGGTCCTGAGGGTTAAACTGACCACTTTTCCGGTTAATAATTTCCAATACGCCGTAGACCTGTTTCTGCGACAGGACAGGCACGCACAATACGGAGCGGGTTCGCGTTCCCGTTAAAGCGTCAAACTTGCGCGTAAACCGATTGTCCTGCGTCACGTCCGTCACCAACGCCGGCTGGTGATACTGCAGCACCCATCCACAGATGCCAGTCCCTGCTGGGAATGCCGCCTGCTTCAGTTTGTTTTCATCGACCCCATGGGCCGCCTCGACAAACATTTGATTCGCCTCTTCATTCGCTCTGAAAAAGGTTCCGCCCTCCGCCTGTAACGTGTTACTGGCTTGCTCTAATACATACTTCCAGAGTTTTTTAGGCTCATAAATGAAGTGAATTTCTTTAAGGATATCGAACAGGCTATTGAGATGATATGTTCCTAGCATAAGTTCCTTTAGGGATTGACCACTTTGATGTCGCGTGACTGGATATCACCCACAACGTCACCGCGCTCTCCACGTATAGCGCGCCGTTGATACGCATCGGCTTTATGATGGGAGGCATCGAACAACTCGCGCGCCATGCGCTGGGTGGAGGCGGCCGCCGGCCTATCGCCCACCGCTTGATCTGGTGATGACGTTTCGGTTTGCTCAGGTTCTGACAAGGAAGCGAGAACCTCCCGCAGTTTTGGCGCGACTGGATCGTTGGGTCTTAATTTTAAAAACAGTTTGAAATCATGCCGTGCGGTTTTCAAACGCTCTTGCCGCAACGCGATCACGCCACGGCCCAAAAGCGACTGCGCATCTTGGGGTTTGCGCTGAAGAACATAGTTGAAGTCTTGATAGGCAGAATCCCATTGCTCTTGCTCGTAAAAAATCGCACCGCGTAACGCATACGCATCGACGTATCCTGGCTTCAACTCAATGGCGTGATTAAGATCAGATTTCGCGCCTTCGATATTACTCGTATGTTGTTTACACGCGGCGCGGGCATAGTAAGCTTCCGCAAAACGGGGGTCCATCTGGATCGCTTTATCAAATAACGTGATCGCGTCCGAATGCCGATTCGCGTTAAACAACTGAACACCTTGATTAAAAGCTTGAACGGCACCCGCCGAAGCGGCATGCGCGGGGGAAAATCCACCCACCCATAAACCCAGAATCGCGATGATTAGTTTCGACATTCGGAACACTCGCATAAAGCTTTAGGTAGTCGTACGTATAAATCCCGGTATCGTGGCCGTCGCTCCAAGCGAAGTGAAATGCATAATTCCCTACGACATCGATCTTGTTGGGTTTGAGGTCTTGCGGGATCTCGTCCGATTTCACCCGGACTTCATGTGTCCATTCGTCCACACACGCCGCGCATTTACACAAGAGACGTAAGTTGCGGCTGACATACGGACTCACATGACCATCTTTCCACTCAATGGTCATACCGGTGCCATTGGCTTTGATTGATTTTGGAGATGGCTTCAAAACTCTGTTTCTGTCCATGCTTTTCCATCGACGGGAACACCATGCACGTAGACACCCCAATGCACGTGAGGAGCGGTACTTAAACCGGTGGATCCAACCGTCCCTATTTTTTCACCTTTTCCAACCTTTTGTCCTTCTTTAACCCCGATCGAATTCAAATGAAGGTAAAGGGACATCACGCCTTGGCCATGGTTGATCAAAACTGTTTTTCCATGCGCTCGAAACGACTGCGCCAATAACACCACACCGCGGCTGGAGGCCAACGCCGGCGTACCTTTATCCGCTTTGATATCGATTCCTTTATGAAAACCGGCATCGATGTTGCCGTTACGCACACGCTTGAGACCAAATTCACCGATGATTGGCCCTTGAACCGGCAAATCAAAGACGCCTTCCCAGAATTGTTGCTGGGTGTTGGCTTGCAGCACTTTGCGGATTCGAACGCTTTCCTGATGTTCCCACTTCATCAACGCGGATGTTTTCGGATTGAAATTGACGGTTTCGATCGTAAAGGTTTTAGATGAGATTTCCACCCACTCTTCAGACACCGTTTCCCATTTACCGGGTGTTTTCACGTAGCGTTGAAGTTTTAACGGATAACGTCCGGGCGTAGCGTCCAACCGAACACCAATTAAGGCGCGCTGAGCATCAGGGCCAATGACGAACATCCGGTAAAAGCCTTTGGTGAAAGAGAGTCGGGTCTGTTCATTTGGCGCCAACCCATCAACTTCCACACGTAACGTTTCACCCGGTAGTATCGAAGGAGAGGAGAGCAAAATCTCGGGAGCCGCCCATAACGGCAGAGTAGAGAACAGCGAGCAAAGAGCCAGGACAAAGACGTCTTTGCGAGCGAAGCGAAGCAATCCTACAGCAAGATTGCTTCGTCGCGGTGCTCCTCGCAATGACATCACACGCATGGAAGGATCTTAGCAAAGCGGCGCTTGCCGACTTGGAGTAAAACCGGGGCCGTCAACTCGAGCGTCGCTTTCACGTCCATACGTTTACCATCGGCTTCAACGGCGTTCTGTTCTAACAAGCGGCGGGCTTCTTTTTTGCTGGGAGCTAGGCCGGCTTCCACTAATAAATCAATTAAACCAATCGGAGACTTTGACGCTTTGTGCTCCGGCACATCGGTCGGTGCTTCTTTCTTGGAAAAAACTCGGGTGAATTCCTCGGCCGCGGCGTCGCCCGCCGCGGCGCCGTGAAATTGGGTGACCAGTGTTTTGCCGAGGAGGACTTTCGCGTCACGTGGATGCATGGTTTTGATGGAAGCGACATCGATATCCGTCAGTAGCTCAAAATACTTCGGCATCAAGGCGTCCGGGACTGACATCAATTTGCCGAACATGTCCTTAGGAGAATCATTGAACGCGACGTAGTTTCCATACGACTTGGACATCTTCCGCACGCCATCCAAACCTTCCAAAAGCGGCATCATCATCACCACTTGAGGTTCCTGTTTGTAATTGATTTGAAATTCTCGGCCCATCAGAAGATTGAATTTTTGATCGGTACCGCCTAACTCGATATCCGATTGAACCGCCACGGAGTCATAGCCTTGAAGAACGGGGTAAAAAAGTTCCAGCAGCGTAATGGGGGCTCCTTCGGCATAGCGCTTTGCAAAGTCAGCTCGTTGAAGCATCTGCGCCGCGGTGGCCTGCTTCATCAGGTCCATCAATCCACCGCGGGTTCCCATGATGTTGAACCATGTTGTGTTGTGCCGGACCTCGGTTTTGGTCTGATCAAGGACGCGAAAAACCTGATCGGTATAGGTTTTAGCGTTTTCCCAGATTTCCTGAGGTTTAAGGGTGGGGCGGGTAGCAGATTGACCGCTGGGATCGCCGATTTGAGCGGTAAAGTCGCCGATGATGAATTCTACGGTGTGGCCGGCGTCCTGAAAATGGCGCAATTTTCGCAGGCAAACGAGATGCCCTAAATGCAGATCCGGCGCGGTGGGGTCTACCCCCATTTTAACTTTCAAAGGCTTGCCCTTTTTGAGCTTGGCTTTGAGTTCATTCTCCGAAATGACTTCGGAAACGCCGCGCATGATTTTTACCCAATTTTCCGTCGATAAATCCATGACCCATGGTATAAAACTGACGCTGATGAAGACAAGCGAGGCACCCCGACATCTTAGACCTACCTTATTATTAGGCCTTTTAGCCTCCCTTTTTTACCTCTTTGCTCCATTTCTTTAGCTCTATAGACACGCTACACTATCGAATGCTCGTCCGTCGCCTTTTGTCGTTTAGCCTCATCATCGCTCTCATGCTCGACCCCGGTGTATTAGCCTGGGCCTCCATCACCCCAACCAAAACACCATCGCGCTTAGCGACCGCCTTTCAACATCAGGTGTTAATTGCCCGCGTTTTAAACTTCCGCAAAGTCACTGAGCCCATCCCCGTCTTCACATCCAGCCTTCTGACGTCTGGCATTCGCTATTCGCAAACTCAAATCCATGAGCATCTGATCGGAGACTATGACGAAGATCCGGAGGTTCTCACAGCCCTTTTAGACCTAAGCACCGCCTTTCTGGATGAAGCCGCTAACAACTCGGCCACCGCTCAGGCTTTGACCGTTTTTGATTTTAAAATTCTGATGAATATACGCGCGTTCTTACGTGAAACCCGTGATCAGACCGTTCTTTCTTATCAACGGTTTGACTCCAGTCACGAAGACCGCCTGATCGCCTCGCGACGCGATTCGATGGGTCGACGCATGATTATTGTCAATCCACGTTTTACTCAACTGCTGCGAGACGTGATCATCAATAATCCAGACCCCAAGTTGGCGGGATTTTTGGCTGCGGAATTAATGGGGGATGAAGTGCCGGAGTTAGCTCTGGAACATCCACGGGAAAATTCATGGTCACACCCGATTAACGAACCTTTTACGATTAACGAACCTTTTACCGAAGCGTTCATTCTTAAAATCAAAAGCGATCTGTGGCGCGTCTACAGAGCCCTGCGAGATGACAAAGCCGTCGAGGACGCAAAAAATACATACCGGGAAATTAGCCCTACCCCTTGGATCACCGAATATTTTAAAGCGCTTGATCGCCTGCTCGAATCCGCGCCCTTCAGTCTGCATCTATTGCATTCCACAGTTTTAAATGAACTCTGGGATACTTTATTTGTCCCCTGGTTGAGTCTTCATTATCCAGCGTGGCTATTGATGCCTCCCATTGAAGGTCTGTCTCAGAAAACGGCATGGGCTATGAAGACGATGAAAGAGCCTTGGAATCCTGAACGCCATCGACAAATGCTGGGCCTGACCCGGTCAAACGAAGAGCTTCAAGAACCTTACGAACGTGCTTGGGGAATCCGTTATTCGCAGACGCCACTTGAGCCTTTAAATAACGGCGCATCATTAACGGATCAAGCACGCCATGCTATTCGCGCCTACACGGAAGCATCCCAATCGACCGAGAGCCGCGACGTCGCGAACGCCGGACAGCGAATTGCTGAACTGTATACAGATTATGCTCGCTTCGTAGGACTTGAACCACGAGAAGACATTCTTGCGGCATCGTATCTCATTGACGTCCCGACGTCGGATTACGCGAAGCTGTTACTGAAAGACCCAACGCGGAAACTTTTGGCCGCGATAAACAATCGTGTTCTGGACGCGTATCGCACGCCGTACGACCCTCCGGAAAGCGTTTTCAAGATTCAGCCGAACGCGATCACGAACATGATGGGTCTTTATGGCAAAACATTGAATTCCTTGCATGAACTTTTGCTGATGATGGCTAAATTTATGCAGGTCATCTCCCGCTCGGATATATCTCACGAGCATGCCGCTTTGCTTTTTTCCCAGATCGAACTGGTTCTAACCCCCTTCCTCAGCCGACTAGGACTTTCGTACTTAAGCGAACGGCTAAAAAATGAATCTCTTCAACGCGTGTACCCCCGGCGATACGATCGCCTGGTGCGATTGATGGCTGCTAAATTAGGCATGAATCCAGAGGAAACCGCTCTCTACGAAGAGGATATCGTTCAAAAAATTCAAGTTAAGCTTCCTCCGCATCTAAACGCTGAAGTCATGGGCAAAGCGAAATTGCCAGCCTCCGTAAACAGAAAGAAGAAAGCGAAAAGCGCCGAATATCGCACCGTGGGTGTCATTGAGGATCTTTTAAGGTGGCGGATTGTCCTGGAAAATTCAACCGACATGAGCGAAGTGGGCGAGGTGATTTCCGCCATTGGAAGTTTAGAATCGTTTACGGGACATCTCACAAAAAAGGGGACGCCCGAATTTCATCGACTGCCCGGATATAACGCTATCCATATTACGTTCGTCGGAACCGTGAAAGGCCGCGATCTTCCGCATGAATTCCAAATTTTCATGAAGCGTTCCGAATACGATCGCTATGAATACGGCTGGCCGAACGCGCATTGGGCTTACGCCATTAAGCAACTGACCGGCGTCCTCCCTGATTTTGAACCGGTGGACATTGACCCCTCCAATCCTACGCTTAACTATGAATCTTTTCAGAAAGCAACAGCGCCTTACACCTACTTCTTCATTTCCCCGGATGAATTAGGGGACACGATCCGCAGCATTCCTTCGAGAATTGCCCATGTGAATGGACGGGGGAATATCGCAGATGCGGCGGTGATTACGCGCGAGTTAAGTGATCACACCAGTGGAGCCATTATTTATCGGCGTGGTTTTGACCCTACCCAATCGAAGCCATGGCAACGAACCCGGCGCCTACAAGTGCCTTTAGATTACGTCATTCAAAATGGGGAGGTGGTAGGCGTTACGGAAGCTCACTCTACAATCACGGCTAACCCTGTTTTTCTTCGCAAGGTGGAACGAACGGCCTCCACGTTGCCCGCGTTAGTCCAGCTGAATGCGTGGCTTACTCAACGCTTTGCTCAAGCCGTGGAGCTCGGCAAAAAGAAGTTACTGTCAAATTTCCAGGAATCTATTGGTGGAAGAAAGAAATATTTCAGCGAATTTACGGAAATGTTCAGAACAATTACATTGGGCCCCCTGGCAAGACGCTTGACCTATCCAGATGCAGACCACTTGCTTGCAGCACTCGGCTTAGAAACATCGGATCCCTACATCCTGGAATTACAACAACAGCTTCTAGAACGTGTTCAGCTTGAAACGCTTTACCAAGGAAATCGAATTCTCGAAGACAACAAAATCCACGCCGCCCATTCCGATTTTTGGCGTTTGCTGGAAATCACATCGGGCGATCCCAAAATTCAAGTATCTTCCGGGGAAGCATTACTGCTGAGCGTTGGATTGGGGAACTTATCTGTTCCTACAATTCAGGATGCCCTGCAACGCGCCCGGATGCACGCGGCACCGTTTACTAGACCGGCCCAACCCTTTTTACCCAAAATTAATCGTCCGGATGTTCTCGAGTTGGATGCTGACCTCAAAATTGATGGCGACCATTTCCTGCTGGACGTCACGGCTGATAATGACCAAACAGGATTACATGCGGCCATACTGGGCGTGCTAACACGTCATGGCCTTCAATCCATCATGGGAACAAAAATCGGCATTGCATCGCCGGGAGCTTGGATGCACTTTGTGCTCGCAAATCCTTCCCTCAGGACATCCTTGGACTCTATCGAGGACGAAATCCGTGAGTTACAAATAGATCGCAAACCGACATTAAAAACACCGCATTGTTTTTCCGTGAGCTTACTTTTACGGAATGACTATTTATCTCCCGAACTATTTATTCAAAGTTTGAACAGGGCGGACAGTGCAATCAATATACCTTCGTATGTCATTGATGAAGATGGCTGGATTGAGATGCGACTGGAGTTACCGGAATGGCCAGGACATTCGTCGATGGAGATCGAACGGCGTCTGGTTACATTATTAAGCCAAATGCAATCGACCCTTAACATAAATGGAAAAGCGCTTATCCAAGAATTCGAAGTGAGCAATGACAATATTTCCGAAGCTACCGCCGCTGAAATATTGAATTACATCCAATCCGCAGGCACGTACCAGTGGGCCAAGCGACTCGTCTCTCGAGTTTTGTCTCGCGCCTGGGGGCAACCCTCGATGGGCGAACTCGATCAATCCGAAGTGGATATGGCGATCGACGCCCTAGAGCTAGCGGCAGAGCTCCATGCGGGCGAACAACGACATCAGGGGAAACCTTACATGGATCATATTTATAACTCGGTTGGCGCATACATACGCGCTGGTGGGCGCGATCTCCTCTCTATTCTGGTTCAAGCGCTGCACGACACGATTGAAAACTATCCTAAAGAAGAATTTAAACGTCGCTATCCTAGACAGCCAGTACCTAAGATCTCGAGTCAAGATCCCCGAATCATGGCCCTGCGTGAAGCGGTGCGTAAACGTATCGCACAGAAATTTCCAAGACTGGCACATCAAGTTATTAAGGGCGTCGAGCAGATGACTTATGATAAAGGCGTTTTAGCCAAGCATGCACAGAAAATGGCTGACTTAGGAGACCACCGTCTAACGGCACGCAAGTTGGCTGAGAATGAACACAATCTCCAAACTATTTTCAGAGTTTCACGCCAAAAATTCCCGGACTTTTCCCCTACAGATCAGATTGCTAAGAGCATGCGCTATTGGCTGCCCCTGTCTACTCAAGCCTCGGATAACGCATTAAGCCGAAACATCCGGCGCGATTGGTTTCGCACGCTTATTTTTCAGAGTAATAAGCTGAATGATTCTGAGTTTTTCGATTTGCTCTATATTCAGGAAGACCAGGGAGAATCTGCCACAGAAGTTGGAAAGGAATTCCGGGACACGTTGAGTGTCTTTTTACGATGGGCTGACCAGAATGATTGGCTTCGTAAAGAATTAGGTGCCGACAAGTTTGATCCGTTCATCAAAAGAGTCCAACAACTTCGGGACAGGTTTGACGCAGCCGGGAATCGTCTGCCGGTACCTGCGAGTTCTATAGAGTCGAACGGCAACGGGAGTCAATTGGCTTTGTTTGTTCCCATGGGTGTGGGTGCCGTCGATCATCCCGTCCTGTTGGGTAGTTTATTCTTCCTAAGCATTCTGGCTCAACCCCGAATAATGAATGGGCTTCGATCTTATCTGCGCCGTACTCCAGCCAACCGACGACTCGCTACCAGCGCCTAAAGTAGAATAGCCTCATGCTGCTCTCCGCACCGGTTCTTCAAATCCGCGACTTCCGTTACTTAATCATCAATAAATTCCTGATGACGTTTGGGCTCCAGATGATTAGCGTCATTGTGGGGTGGCAGATTTATCAGATGACGCGTGATCCGTTAGCGTTAGGGTTAATTGGGTTGTCTGAAGCTCTGGCGTTTATGGCGTTTGCGCTGTGGGCGGGGCATATCGCGGATCGCGGCGAGAAACGGATGTTGATGATCGTATCGGAAGCCCTGATTGTTCTTTGCGCGGTGGCCCTGTGGGCGTTAACCTACCTGGGGAACACCCAAACCCTTCCTATATATGGCGTGATAGCGCTGAGTGGGCTGGGACGAGCGTTCCTGTGGTCGTCCTCCACCGCGTTCTCTGAAGTCATCGTACCCAAAGAGATTTACACCAGCGCGGCGGCGTGGCATTCAACCGCGTGGGAAATCTCATCGATCTTGGGGCCAGCTGCGGGCGGCATCCTCTACGGCGTCATTGGCGATAAAGGCGCTTATGCCGTGGCGATTGGATTTGTCGTGGCTGGTTTGATCACGACTTTCCCGCTAGGAAAATGCAAGGCCGCCGCGGCTCAACTGAAGGAGGGCTTCTTCGAAAGCATGAGCAGCGGGATCCGGTTTGTGTTCAAAAACCAGTTTATCCTCGCGGCGATCACGCTCGACATGTTTGCGGTGCTCTTTGGCGGGGTGGTCGCGATTCTACCGATCTTCGCCGAGATTTTAAAAGTGGGACCGACAGGCTTGGGCTTTTTACGCGCCTCCCAAAGCGTCGGCGCGATTACGATGGCCCTCTACCAAATGCGCCGCCCGCCGTTTAAGAATGCCGGGCAGACCCTGCTGGTGGTGGTCTCGATGTTTGGGCTGTGCATCATCGCCTTTGGTTTATCAACCAACTTTTATCTGTCTATGGCCATCCTGGCCGTGGCCGGCGCGGTGGACAACATCAGCGTTGTCATCCGCTCCAGCATCCTCCAAGCGGCCACACCTAACCACATGCGTGGCCGCGTCTCGGCTGTTAACGGCATCTTCATCGGGTCATCCAACGAGATCGGGGCGTTCGAATCCGGCCTTGCTGCCAAACTCATGGGGACAGTCCCCTCGGTCGTCTTTGGCGGAGTCATGACACTGCTCACGGTGGCGATCTCCATGGCCGTTTTCCCCAAACTCCGCAAGCTCAAAACCATCGCCAACATCGGAACCGAAGGCTTCAACGCCGAGATTGAAAAGGCGTAATGTAAGCCGGCTTACATGTGCGACGTCGCACATCCCGGTATCCGGTACCGGGGTGAGGGGGTGCGGCCTTTGGTGTCAGGCACGTGCCTGGCACCGTGATTAGATGGAATTATTCGGCGCCGAATATATTAGCCGGCTAATACTTTGAGGGTTTTGAGGGCTTGGTCGATGTCGGCGGGGGTGTTGAAGTAGCCAAACGAGAAGCGGGTGGCGCCGGTAGGGTAGGTGCCGATGGAGCGATGCGCGCCGGGGGCACAGTGCAGTCCGGAGCGGGTCATTAGGCCTCCGCTTTCGAATAAGCGATGAGACAGCTCCGCGGGAGCTAAATCGTTAAGGCGCATCGAGACCACCGCGACTTGCTTCGCGGCGTCGCGGGGGCCGTAAACGGTCAGGCCGGGGATATCTTTTAAACCGTATAAGAATTTCGCCGTAAGCCGTTCTTCCGCAGCTCGGATTTTTTCCACTGTCTGTTGTTCGATAAATTCCAATCCAGCCTTCCAGCCAGCGATCCCCAAAGCGTTGTGCGAACCTGACTCATAGCGGTCAGGCAAAAACTCCGGCTGAATGTCCTGTTCAGACTGGCTACCGGTTCCGCCTTCTTTAAAGGTATTCAACTTCAAACCTTCGCGAATGTAGAGCGCCCCGGTGCCAAGCGGCCCGAGCAACGCTTTATGACCGGGGAACGCTAACAAATCGATTTTCATCGCTTGGACATCGATCGGCACCGCGCCCGCGGTCTGCGCGGCATCTACCAAGAACGGAATTCCTTTGCGGTGCGCGATATCACCAATATCGGCGATCGGCTGAAGAGAGCCGGAGACGTTTGAACCATGAACGACCGCTATTAGTTTGGTTTGGGGAACGATCGCCCGCGCCACTTCGATGGGATCCACAATCCCTTCTTTGGATGCTTTCACTTTAATGACCTTGATACCGACGCGCTCGCGCAAGGCATGCAAAGGCCTTAAAACGGAGTTGTGCTCCATCTGGGAGACAACGGCCGCATCGCCCTCTTTCCAATCAATCCCTTTGATCGCGAGATTCAGAGCATCCGAGGCGTTAAACGTGAAGATGAATTGTTCGGGTTTATGAACGTTGAAAAGTCGGCAAAGCAGTTTGCGCGTGTCATCTAGCAACCGTCCCGCGGCGACGGCGCGCGGATAGGCACCGCGACCGGCGGATGCGCCGATGTTGCGGTGATAATCCAACAACGCCTTCTCAACGGATTCCGGTTTAGGGAAAGATGTGGCGGCGTTGTCCATATACAAGTTCCGAGTTCCGAGGTCCGCGTTCTGCGTTAACTCGGAACTCGGAACTCGGAACTCAGAACCCCGTTGTTGAGTTTTAGTTGCCATGTTTAATAAACCCACCGCCTACAACAACGTCACCTTGATAAAACACCGCCGCCTGACCGGGTGTTATCGCGGATTGTGAATCTTCAAAAACGATGCGCACAGCTGCGTCCGTCTGGCCCAGTAATTGGGCAGCCGCTTCTTTATGTTGCGACCGAATTTTAACGCTGACAGAAGACGGGAAAGCTGGAGCACGACCAGAAACCCACGTTACGTCTCGAACAACCATCTCTTTCGAATATACGTCTGGCTTCTCCCCCACGACAAGCGTGTTGCTTTCCTTCTCTAATCCAAGCACATAAAGGGGATGGCCCACAGCGATACCCAGACCTTCACGCTGACCGATGGTGTAATAAGGAAGCCCTTTGTGCTGGCCTAGAATACGCCCATCCTTATGACGAATAGGACCCGAAGGACGCTGCCCGGCGGGGACTTCCTCATCAATGAATTGTTTGTAGTCTTCGTTCGGCACAAAACAAATCTCATAGCTATCCGGCTTATCCGCGGTCTTGAGTCCAAACTTTCGCGCCATCTCTCGGATTTGCGCTTTGGAATAACCGCCTAATGGAAAAAGCAACTTCGATAGTTCTTCCTGGCCCAAACCGTAAAGCACATAAGACTGATCTTTTCCGGGGTCAACGGCTTTCTTTAGCAGATAGTTACGAGTTCCGAGTTCCGAGTTCCGAGTTAACTCAGAACCCGGAACTCGGAACTCGGAACTTTCTTCAATCCTTGCGTAATGCCCAGTCGCCAAATAATCCGCCCCCATCGCTACGGCATGATTCAGCAACGCATCAAACTTCACGTGTTGATTGCAGGCGATACAGGGATTGGGGGTCTCACCCTTCATATAGGAATCTTTGAAGTAATCGATCACCGAAATCTTAAAGGTCTCAACGTAGTCGTACATGTAGTGCGGGATATCCAACGCTTGAGCCACAGATCGAGCATCATAAAAATCCTTAGAACCGCAGCAACCGCCGAAGGACCGCCCTTCACGGCTTTCCCAGTTCGCAAGTTTCATCGTGATACCGTAGACGTCGTACCCCTGCTCCTTTAAGAGAGCAGCGGCAACTGAACTATCCACACCACCCGACATCGCTACGACGACTTTTTTAACCACCAATTATTCTCCAGGCTTCCGAATTTTATCCGCCACAATTGATGCATCTCTAACTCGATATTGAAACTCATTGATGTCTTGCAGCCATCGCAGAATTTCTTGGGGTGTCAGCTTACGATACCGACGCAAGTCTTCTTCAGGAATATCGTAGGAGTAGTCTTTCGGATCAGGCTGATTCATGACCCATCTTTTCTAATTTCTCCAATTGTTTAATGTCGGAGAGGTCTTTCTCACGATGAGCTTTCCACTTCATAAATTTTAAATTTTCCAATGAAGGCACGGAGATGGTCACATCCCCAATGCGGAAGTCTTTTCTGGTCTTGTAGGCTTCCATAAAATCAATAGGCTCTTCCAAAAACACATCAATCTGCTCGTAAGAATTTTGACGAAGAAATGTGAAAACAAGAGCTCCTTTATCTTTTATCCACATCTTCCGCTTAGCAGGATTTCCAAAGTCCTCTATTGAAACGGGCGCGCGTGGTTTATATCCAAGGTTTTTTACCACCTCTACAAACTTGTTGACGTTTGCATTGTCGGCCAGGTAAATCATCATGTCGAGATCAGCAGTGGCGCGAAGGACCCCATAGAGATTAATTGCAATACCGCCTACTACTAAATATTTTATTTTTGCTTTCCCTAGCTCTTGAAAAACATCTTGGTAGATCATGCGGCTTCCTTAGAGATCACGGATTTCCGCAGACCCTTCTTGTAATCGCCCCAGAGCGGTGAGATGTCGCGGAGGCGACCGATGATCGCAGGGAGAACTTCAATCGTTTTATCGATTTCTTCCGCGGTGTTATCCCAGCCTAAACTGAAACGGATAGAACCCTTTGCGAGTTCCACTGGTAAACCGATAGCTTTCAAAACGTGTGAGACTTCGGCTTGACCGGAAGAACAGGCGCTGCCCGATGACACACAGATGCCTTGCATATCTAATCCAATGATCAAACCTTCGCCTTCCACGCTCTCAATACTCATATTGAGAGTCGTGTAGAGCCGATCTGTCGGGTGGCCGTTTAATCGGACACATTCAATTTTCATTAACGCCTTTTCCAACTTATCGCGCAAATGACGAACTTGTTTTTCTTCCTGCTTCATATTCTTCTGCGCCCATTCAGCCGCGGCACCTAATCCCACGATACCAGCCACGTTCTCCGTGCTGGCGCGCCGATTACGCTCATGATGACCACCGTGGATAAGCGGTTGCAAACGAGTTCCTGGCCGGATGTAGATCGCCCCTACGCCTTTCGGACCATAAATCTTGTGACCCGCGAGCGATAAGAGATCGCAATTCAGATCTTCCACAGAAACCGGGATCTTTCCCACTGTTTGAACGGCATCCACATGAAGCGGAACGCCCTTAGCTCGCGTAAACTCCGCGATCTGCGCGATCGGCTGGATCGTTCCGATCTCATTATTGGCATGCATAATGCTGACCAACGCGGTATCCGGCGTAAGCGCTTCACGAACGTGCGCGGGATTTACTTTGCCGTGCCAATCCACGCCGAGGTAGTTCACGACCCATCCCTTAGATTCCAAATACTTGCAGCTATTAATCCCCGCGCTGTGTTCGATCTTGGACGTTACGACATGACCCTTCTTTTTATGGGTCGCGGCCGTGCCTTTGATCGCCCAGTTGATTGATTCGGAACCACCGGAGGTGAACACAATTTCTTCAGGGTTCTTCGCGCCGATAAGATGAGCCACTTGTTCTCGCGCTTTATCGATCGCCTTACGGCCATCCTGTCCCAAGTGATACAAGCTAGACGGATTGCCGTAATGTCCCTTCAGATAAGGCAGCATCGCATCCAACACCTCCGGGCGGATAGGAGTTGTCGCGTTATGATCGAGATAGATGGTTTTTTTCATTCTCTTGTCTTACCAGGCTCTCAGGGCTTAGAGGCTTATGATCCAATCGGGCCGCTCCCAGAAGAAACAGGAGGACAACGGCATATCCGTAAAATATTCGGAGCAAATTCTTATTCCTCATCGTCCCTTAATTTCGCCAGCACCGAAAGATCTTCAAGTGTCGTTGTATCCCCCACAGTTTGAGCGCCGGCGGCGATGTCGCGAAGCAGACGGCGCATGATTTTGCCGCTGCGGGTTTTGGGCAAGGCATCCGTAAAGCGAATCTCTTCGGGCTTGGCGATGGAACCGATTTCCTTTGCTACATGCGCGATCAACTGCGCGCGCAACTCATCCGTTTTATTCTCACCCGATTTTAAGGTCACGAAAGCAGAGATGGATGTGCCCTTGAGTTCATCAGGCTTTCCGACCACAGCCGCTTCCGCGACCGAAGGATGACTGACTAGCGCGCTTTCGATTTCCATCGTGCCGAGACGGTGGCCGGCGACGTTGATTACGTCGTCCACGCGGCCCATCACCCAGAAATAACCGTCTTTATCTTGGCGGGCGCCATCTCCGGTGAAATAACTTCCGGGAATCTGACTCCAGTACTGTTGTTTGAAACGTTCCGGATCGCCATAAATTCCCCTCAACATGGAAGGCCAGGGCTTACGCAAAATCAAGAACCCGCCGGCGTTCGGACCTACGGGTTTACCTTCCTTCGTCACAACAGCGATATCTACGCCAGGAAGAGGGAGTGTGCAGCTGCCGGGCTTGGTGGGCGTAGCGCCTGGCAACGGCGAAACCATGATGCCACCCGTTTCAGTTTGCCACCAGGTATCCACGATAGGGCAACGGCCGCCGCCAATCACTTGCTGGTACCACATCCAGGCTTCCGGATTGATCGGCTCGCCCACAGATCCTAAAACCCGCAGCGACTTCATGTCGTGCTTCTTAGGGTAATCATCCCCCCAACGCATGAATGCGCGGATCGCGGTAGGCGCGGTGTAGAAAATCGTGATCTTATGGCGTTCGATGATGTCCCAGAAGCGATCAGGTGCCGGATGATTTGGTGCACCTTCGTACATGAAGGTAGTCGCACCATTCGATAACGGGCCGTAGACTACATAGCTATGCCCCGTCACCCAACCGATGTCTGCCGTACACCAATAGGTGTCTTCATCTTTTAAATCGAACACCCACTTGGTAGTTAGTGTCGCGCCTAATAAATAGCCGGCGGTGGAATGAACGATGCCCTTTGGTTTACCGGTCGTTCCGGAGGTGTACAAAATGAAAAGCGGGTGTTCGGAATCGATGTGCTCAGCTTCACAGTCCGAGCTTTCCTTAGACACGATCTCATGCCACCAATGATCGCGCCCGGGTTCCATAGAGACGGTGTCGCCCGTTCGTCGAAACACCACGACCGACTTCACTGATGGAATATCTTTTAACGCTTCATCGACGTTGACTTTTAAAGGAACGGTCGTTCCACGGCGATAACCGCCATCCGCCGTGATAATCGCTTTGGCTTGAGCGTCATTCATGCGATCTTTAAGCGCTTGCGCAGAAAACCCACCAAACACCACGCTGTGCGTGAGACCTAAACGTGTACACGCCAGCATCGCAACAGCCGCTTCCGGGATCATCGGCATGTAAATCCCAACCCGATCCCCCTTCTTAAGACCTAAATTCTTTAGGGCGTTCGCGAATTTGCAGACTTCGGTGTGCAGCTGTAAATACGTGAGCGTTCGCTGATCCCCAGGCTCACCTTCCCAGATAATCGCGGCTTTGTTGCGGCGCCAGGTGAGAAGATGCCGATCCAAACAATTGACGCTGACGTTGGTGGTCGCACCCACAAACCACTGAGCAAACGGCGGGTCCCATGTGAACACTTTTTTCCAAGGCCGGTACCACACCAGCGCCTGCTTGGCCATGTCAGCCCAAAACTTCGCCGGATCTTTTTTGGCTTTGTTATAAATCGATTTATACGCCGCGAGGCTACCAATGTGCGCCTTGGCAGCAAACGCCTTGGTCGGCTTAAAAAGACGTTTTTCTTTCAATCCTGAAGAGATGTCTTCCATAGGTGTCATCGCGAGCCTGCCGGTTGTTTGGCGGGCGTGGCGAACTTTGGTTTTACGGCTTGGGTTGCCACGTCGCTTTGCTCCTCGCAATGACGGCTAATAATCTCAGCACACGCATGACCGCTCACACAGGCGCTTTCGATCGTGGCGGGAAGACCCGTTTTGGTCCAGTCTCCAGCCAATAACAATTTGTCGTAAGGTGATTGATACGCCGCACGCAGCGCTTCCGTTCCCACGCTGGGTGATAACGTGGCTTGGTGTTCCTTAATCACCAGATAGCGAACCAACGTCGCTTTGCTCACTTTGGGAAATGCGCGGCGCAGCTCGGCGATCGTCAGGCCTAGGATTTTATCTTCTGGCCAATCATCAAACGCATGCGCGCCGCTGATCACCGCTGAGATATACCCATCCTTGGTTTTTGACGATAAGATCTGCGATTTATTGAAAACCCATTGCACGTGCGTGTCGAGCAGCCCTACGAACATGCTTTTGGTGATCGGCTGATCGAACCAGAGGTGAATCGAAACGATCGGCGCGGGCTTCAACTCTTTCAAACGTTTAAACGTAGGTTGGAGGTTCACTTCGGTTTCAGGAAGCATCTTCAGAAGAGCGGCCGCAGGAACCGCGGATATTACCCAATCCGCTTTCAATTGCGTGCCTTCGCGTAACTCCACCCCGAGAACTTGTTTATTCTCGATCCAAATGGATTGCACAGGCGATTTCAGCCGGACTTCACCGCCACGCGCTTCGATGTAGTCTTTCGCCGCATGGGCGTACAAATCACTGAGTCCGACTTTTGCAAACCCCAACTGAGAGTCCGCTCGCTTTCCAAAAAAAGCCTGAGCTAACACCGTGACAAAGGATGACGCGGAGGCGATCCGGGGATCTTCATTGAGCGTAGCGATCGCGATTAAATCCCAGAAGTACCGCCGCGCGCGTTCCGATTGGTGCGCACGAATCAACCATTGCTCAACCGTAATGTCATCCAAGATATCGGGATGAAGCGCCGCCTGACGCAGCGCGCGTTGAATATGCCGCATGCGAAAGCGATCCCCCCATCTCAAGGTTTTAAGCCGGATGAGCCCACTCAACAAATGAAAGGGTGCAGGCAAAGGCCAACAGCGCAATGTGGCCGTTTGACCGGGCGCTCGAACAAAATCAACGGACAGATTACGCTGAAAATACATTTCATTGGCGGTGCCGATGCGTTTAAGAAAGGCCATCGTTTGTCGATAGCAACGCATAAACAGGTGTTGGCCGTTGTCTACGGCATCGTTGGTTTGTTTGTCGATAAATGAATACGCCCGACCGCCTAACACCTGGCGGCCTTCTAAAACGGTGACGTGATAGCCTTTTTCCGCTAAAGCCGTGGCCGCGGATAGACCAGCAAACCCGCCCCCGATGATGATTACGCGTTCAAGCATAAATCTGTTCCGAGTTCCGAGTTCGGAGTTCCGGGTTTCCAAATAATAACGCGGAACTCGGAACTCGGAACTGACTCATCGGCACTGCCACCAGGTTTTGGCGGCTAGGAAAACCTTGGTCGGCGTGGGAACCCGGATCGGCTTGGAATAGACGTCGTAATTCTTGCGCTCGATCCGGTCCAAAATGTTTTCGTAAATCGCATGCATGATTTCAGCGGCTTTTAAGGCCGGGCGTTCTGCAGGCAAGGGAAGCACCGACGCCTCATGGTAATAGCCCCGCGCACGCCGGGTTTCAAACGACATCAGGTTTTTAAATCCTTGGGTCATGCGGCCCGCCATGAGGTCTTGATCTGTAACGCCAAAACGCGCCAAATCTTCCTGGGGGATATAGATGCGCCCGCACGCGGCGTCTTTCTTGATATCACGCAGAATATTGGTCAATTGGAAAGCGGTCCCTAGTTTGACGGCATACCGTTTCAGCCGTTCGGAGCGGTAGCCAAAGATCTCCATACAGAGCAATCCCACTTCGCCGGCGACGTGATAAATATAGCCTGACAACGCCTCAAACGTCGCATAACGCGACATCCGCAAATCCATCGCGACGCCATCTAAGATGCCGTCGAAGTATTCCTTACTTAATTGAAACGTCTCGATCGCTTTATGCAACGACTGGGTCAGCGGAAGCGTTGGGCGGCCGTCGTAGGTCCGGTCAATTTCCCGGCGCCACTCTTCAACCGCTTCTTTCGGATCTCCCTTGGGCTCATCGACCGCATCATCTACTTCCCGGCAAAACGCATAGACAGCGGTCATCGCCTCACGTTGTTGTTTGGGAAGCGAGAAGAAGGACAAGTAAAAATTACTGCCACTTTTTTGCGTTACGTTTTGAACGTAGGAATTATTATTTCCCATAAAATTTTAAGGAATGATCGATTGCGCGATCGAGGCGAGGCCTAATCGAGCCCAATCTAATTTCGTTACTTTGGGGCGCTTGGTAAACACATCGTAATCCGCGCCCTCGATCTTATCCAAGATGCAGACGCCGCCTTTCCAGGTCATAGCCAGTTCGACGCGGAGCCGTCCTTGCACGCGTCGGGGGAGAGACTTTCCTTTGGCGAACAACTCACGCGTTTGATGCACTTCAAATTGCATGAGCCGTTTGAAGGCGTCATCGTACGCATGGTTCTGAAGGGAAGAAACCGTCACGCCGAAGCGATCCATATCTTCTTGGGGTAGATAGATCCGGTCTTTTTTTAAATCGACACCCACATCTTGCCAATGATTGGCTAGTTGAAGCCCTGTGCAAATCGAGTCGGACAAAGCGTATAACTCTTCAGAGCGATAGCCAAATAAGGTCAGAATCAACCGTCCGACCGGGTTAGCCGAGTACCGACAGTACGCCCACAAATCAGGGTAGGCGGCGTACCGATTAATGCTGCAATCCATTTTAAAAGCGGTTAGCAAATCGCGCAGCCATTGAACGGGAAGTTGGTATTGGTCGAGCGTCACACGGAGCGCGATGAAGATTGGATGACGGACCTGACCCCGTTCACATTCCGTCAGCATCTGATCCCAAGCGTTTAAATAGGCCAACCGTTGCGGGCCATCGCCGGGAATCCGATTTTCATCGGAAAAATCATCGGCCGTCCGCATAAAGGCATACAGGCTGTGGATCGCCGGCTGAACAGCCTTGGGCGCAAGCATCGATCCGACCGGGAAATTTTCGTAATGCGCTTTCGTTAGCGCGGTGCAGTAGGCGAACGCCTCGGGGACCGTCCACATTCGTTGGAGCGGCGCCGCGATTTCTGGAGGCAACATCAGTCCGATGTCTGGCGCGGTGGCTGTCATTTGAAAAGTTTCTCAAGGCTTTCTAATTCGAGACCGACCAAACTGTCCGCGACGAAGTCGGCCTTGGTGAGTTGATCCGCTTTATAAGAGGTCGGCAACGCGCAGCACTTCATACCTGCGGCATGCGCAGCCGTGATGCCATGATGCGAATCTTCGATAACCAGGCATTGGTTTGGCTGAATTTCTTCACTATCTTTTAAGCGCCACTCGTTAAGAATTTTGAGCGCGGACTGGAACGACTCGGGATCGGGTTTTCCCTTTTTAACGTCATCGGCGCTAACCACGGCGTGGAACAGCCCGCGGATTTTGGCCTTTTTTAAAACAAACTCGACTTCCAAACGGCGCGCGCCGGAGGCGAGGCCGATGGGATACCGTTCCGCGGCTTTTTTCACAAAGTTTTCCGCCCCAGGAAAGATCACCAGACCATCCTTCATCTTTTCATCGAAGTACTTGGCTTTACGGGCTAAGAGCTTTTTCATCAAATCGCCATCGATCGTGCGGTTGTTCACCGCAAACACCGCGTTAAAACACCCACGGTCATCAAACGCCAGGTACTTTTCGTAATAGTCGTTATCGAGGAGATCGATCCCCTCTTCTTTTAAAACCAGTTGAAACGCGCGCAGATGCAACGGTTCGCTGTCGCAAATAACGCCATCCATATCGAAAATAACGGCTCGCAGCATGGGGATTTAACTCAATAAAGACCGCAGGCGGTCCGGATAGTTGGTGATGATCGCATCGACGCCACACGCCACCATACGATGCATCTCGACTTTGGTGTTCGCGGTCCAGACGGCCACAGCCAAGTCAGCTTTGTGCGCCGCGGTAACGAGCTTCGACGTGATCACGTTTTTCTTCGGCAAAATCGCGTGCGCTCCGATCGTTTTAGCTTTATCGATCGCCGAGTCTTTCTCTTCAGAAAAAAGAAAACCGGTAGCAATCTGCTTGGTCGCCGCCCGGACTTCCAAAAGCGCGACCGCATCGAACGAGATCACGATGGCCCGGTCCATAAATTTTTCGCGCTGGAGAACAGCCACAACGGCATCGGCCAAAGACCCGCCGCTGCCCCGGATTGTTTTTAATTCAATCAGGATATTCACCGGATGCTGGCGGGTTGTTTTGCGATTCCGGAAGCGAAAGATCACATCACTGAGGGAGGGCACGTACTGGTGCGCAAATTCGGGGCCGTACCACGCGCCGGCGTCAAAGGATTTGATCTTTTTCCAGGGTAAGTCGCGGATGAGGCCTTGGCCGTTGGTCGTCCGGTCCACCGAGGTGTCATGCATAACAACCACTTCGCCGTCTTCCGACAACTGCACATCTAGCTCCAGGCAGTCAGCACCCCGCCGGATGGCTTCCTCAAAAGAGGCATAGGTGTTTTCAGGAGCATAGCCCATCGCGCCGCGATGGCCAACAATAAGACAGGGCGCTTGATGAGGCCAAAGGGTCATAAGAAAATGGTAGCGGGGGCCGGACTTGAACCGGCGACCTACGCCTTATGAAGGCGCCGCTCTAACCAACTGAGCTACCCCGCCATGATTGCGAGGCTCGCCCAAAAGGGCGGCCCGCCAAAAATTGGGATTTGGGTCGAGAAACCGAGCAAATTATATCAATAAAGAAGGGGTTAAACTCGAGAGTCCATCACTCACGGGCCCCCAGAGCGTAGCTCTGGGGTAATGCGGGAAGGGGTGCCGCCTGGTTAGACGTATTAGACTTTAGCGTAGTTGGATGACGCCGTATCGGCCGAAGGCGCGACGCGGTGATAGCCAATCCATTGATACTGCGCGTAGTCTGCTCGAGCGATCGGTATGACCGTGGGTTGCTTGAGATAATTAAACATCGCACCCACTAGCCACGAACTGGCGACTACGCCAACAATCATTAAACCGGCACGTTGATACCGGTGTTTTTGAGGGGCGGCGTTGTCGTCGAGGACAGGATACAGGATGCGGATGCTTGACTGTTCGGTTGGGGCGGTGGGGGTACGCACGGGGCGGGGAGCAGCTATTGTAGGTGAGTTCATGATTCAGCTCCTTATGGACGAGGGGGATGCCGGACAACTATGAATACAGTATGAGCCCATTAGGCCTATTCTGCTATCGGCCTTTATCCTATTCTGCTGTCATCTTTGTCTGACATCCCCCCTATACTATTAAAACGAAAGTTATATAATTCGCGCGATGAATTTGCGGCGAAAAGGTTTTACTCTGATTGAACTAATGATCGTGATTACGATCATCGCCGTTGTTGTGGCCATCGCTATTCCCAAATTCGGCCGCCTAGTCATTAAAAGCCGCGAAGCCAACACCAAAGGCAATCTAGGAACCATTCGCAGCGCATTATCCGTGTATTACGGAAATACAGACGGCCTTTATCCTACGGATAACCTTGGGAGCCTGTTGATCGGGGAGCGCTATCTTCCCCTCATGCCTTTCGCGCGTCTTCCCACCTCACCCAACAATAACGGGCACGAAGGAGATTTAACGGCGGTGCTCACCGGCACGCTGCCCGGTGGAGTTGATGATGTGGCGGATGGCGTCAGTGGTTGGTTTTATGACAATGTAGCTATTGATGCGCAATACGGCCGTGTTATCGTGAACTGCACCCATAGCGATTTCCGCGGCGATCTCTGGACCTCCTTCTAACCTCCCGTTTCTACGCCTTATAAGTGAGTTTTTAAGTCAGGTTGGCAGCGCTTTCGGCATGTCAGGCGGGCTTTCCAATGACGGCGAATCAACGACGGGGCATCGAGCTTGAGCAAGAGCTGCGAACAGTGACACTGAAATAAAAGCGGTTGAGACTGTTCGTTCCAGCGTTGCGCCCGCTTCATGACATCATCCGGAACCGCCGTTTTACATTCGATTTCTATCGGCCGTTGCTGCCCTCCCCCGCCCTGAATAATTTTATTTTTATCGAATACCTTGAGCGCATCCGCGGCATCTAAGGGCAGCAGGTAATATCCCGTCTGCCATACCGCCGCCTCTGAAACTTCTTTCGGTTCCGCATAAAACACCAGATACTTCCCCACAGCGCGGTGCTGCTTTCGAAAGAAATTCGGTTCTTCCGGCGAAACAAAGTCCGAAGGCTTTAAACCCAACCGCTGATGGCATTCCTTCAGCGAGATCACGATCGACTCCGCTTCGGGGGGTCCGCCATAATGACCGACTAAAAGCTTTCCCATGACCCTGTAAGTGTAAGCTTATTCCGCTTGAAATCAACCTTTTCTAACGCTATACAACCCCATGGACTCCAACACCGCTCTCCCCGAGTATGCCGACCTTTTCTCCAAAACCAGCACTTTTGTGTCTTTGGATGTGGCTGACTCGACAACCCTAAAAACAGGTGAGAGCGAACAGGACATCATCTACACGTTTCTAACGTACCACAAAGTAGTGCGGGATATAGCGTATGCCCATCATGGTGAAGTGACCACGATCTCGGGGGATGGCGTGATGTGCCGGTTTGAGCGAGCGGATGATGCCAGCACGGCCGTCATCGCCATATTGGGACAACTTCCGAGTTTTAATAAACGGCAAAACCGCCTTTCGCGCCCCTTTGTGCTTCGTGTTGGCGTGAATACCGGCCAAGTGTTTGAAAGCCAGTCCCTGACGCCAGGACAGATTATCTCGCACACCATCGACGTCGCGGCCAAATTGCAACAAGCCTGCCAACCGAACCAGGCGCTCTTTTCGCAAGAAACGGTCAACGCGCTTAAAGAAACCCAATTGCCGCTTACTCGGGCAGGCTGGAACGCTCATCTGAAGACCACCGCTTATCAATACAGCCCATCGGGAATGGTTCATGTGGTAGCACGAACGCTTCCGAATCCCGTGAAAATCCTTCTCATCGAAGATGACCTTCCTGAACTGATGCGCCTTAAAAAGATTCTATGGACCCAACACCACGATCCATTCCCCGTATACACACCCGCTCAAGCTGCGCTCTGCATTACCACGTGGCGGCCCCATGTTATCGTGACGAGCGCAGACCTACCCTGGAATGCCGGCTGGGATTTGCTCAAAGCCGTTCGCAACGATCCCAAAGCCTCTCAGATTCCCGTAGTCCTCATGTCCCAACAAACGACAGGAGACACCATTGAAAAATGTTTTGGTTTGGGAGCGAATGGATTTTTAAGGAAACCCTTGGAAGAACAGCAGGTGACGAAACGTTTAGACATGGTCCTACGCGAGTTTTATCTGTAAACCATTCCGAACCACACACCCACACCGATCAAGATCAACACAACGACCCCAAAGAGCGCCTTGGCTGGCAGGACACGCCGCTGGGGTCCACCCAGTCGTCTTAACGCGTTGGCGGCGGCGGTCTTCAAGACTGGCTCTTTCTGACCCAGCAGTTGGCGAAGCGGATATATCGCCTTTGCATTTCCCACCTCACCTAACGAGCAAATGGCTTGAAACGAGACATCGCGACTGGCATGCCGTGATAACTTAATCAACGCCGGCAGAACACGTTCGTCTTGATAACTGGGCAACACATGCGCGAGATAACTTTGCACCATAGGATTTGTTCGTTCGCACTCCCGTAGTAGTTCATCGAGAGCCGCGGGATCATTGATTTGGCTCAGCGCCCAAACGGCCGAGATGCGCGTGGTCTCATCCCCCATTTTGAGAGCTTCGATCAAAGCGTTTACGCTCCGGCGATCCCTAAACCGACCTAACAAACGGGCTACACCGCTACCGCCTTGATGGGCATGCTCATGCAGGTGGTTAATGAGGAGCGGAACGATCGCTGCACCGCGTTGATGCAACCGGTCTGCCGCGTTTTTTTGGGTCACAGGATCTGCTTCGGCAAGCTGGTTCAACTCATTCTGAAGCTGCGCGTCGAGAGCGGGGGCGCTCTCGGCTATGGACGAGACGTCTTGTCCCTTTTCATTCCGATGGCAATAAGGACATTCGGAGAGCTGACCGGGCATGTCTTTGCCGCAATGCGGGCATTTCTTCAATTTCATGACTATTTTCTGTCATGAAAACGGGCAGATTTCAAGCGAGGACTAGTTCGATTTTTGGGACGTGGGAGTCAGGATGGAGGCGACTGTTTCGCCGAGCGATTCGGGGCTTTTAGCCACACGAATACCGGCTTGTTGGAGAATTTTCATTTTCTCAGCGGCCGTTCCAGAGGAACCTTCGATGATGGCGCCAGCATGCCCCATGCGACGGCCCGGAGGTGCGGTTTGACCTGCGATAAAGGCAGCCATCGGTTTGGTCATGTGCTTCTTGAAATAGTCGGCCGCCTCTGCCTCGGCGCTGCCGCCGATCTCGCCAATCATCAAAACCAACTCGGTCTTAGGATCATTTTGAAACAGCTCTAATAAGTCGACAAAGGTGCTACCGATGATCGGGTCACCGCCGATACCAATAACGGTCGATTGTCCAAATCCACGTTGTGAAAGTTGCCACACCGCTTCATACGTAAGTGTTCCGGAGCGAGATAAAATACCAACAGAACCTGGCTTATGTATGTAGCCCGGCATAATGCCGATCTTGCACTCACCGGGCGTGATTAAGCCGGGGCCATTGGGACCGATTAAACGGCCCTTCCAGTTCATCGTGGTCAATTTCGCTTTCGCACGTGCCATATCTAAAACGGGAATGCCTTCGGTGATGCACACAATCAACGTGATACCTGCCGTGGCCGCTTCGATAATCGCATCGGCTGCGAATTTAGCGGGAACAAACTGCATCGAGGCGGTGGCGCCGGTCTTCTCAACCGCTTCCTTAACAGTATTAAAAACAGGAATATCGCCGACTTTAGAGCCACCTTTGCCTGGTGTCACGCCACCCACGAGCTGTGTTCCATACGCCAAGCATTGTTGGGCATGGAAAGATCCGGCGGAACCTGTAATGCCCTGGCAAATGACCTTCGTATTTTTGTCGATTAAAATGCTCATCGTGATTTTTTCGCCGCCGCGACCGCTTTATCGGCAGCCTCCGTTAAATCTTTCGCCGTTTCCAATGCGATCCCTGATGCTTGCAGGATTTCGCGGCCCTTTTCAACATTTGTCCCCTCTAACCGGACAACCAAAGGGATATTGAATGACACTTCTTTGGCGGCCGTGACAATCGCGGTCGCGATGACGTCACATTTCATGATGCCGCCAAAAATATTCACCAGTACCGCTTTGACTTTCGGATCCGAAAGCAAAATCCGGAACGCTTCCGTGACTTGCTGCGTATTGGCACCGCCGCCGACATCTAAAAAGTTCGCCGGTTCGCCGCCATGCACTTTGATTAAATCCATCGTCCCCATCGCTAAGCCCGCGCCGTTGACCAAACATCCAATGGTCCCATCCAACGCCACGTAGTTCACGCCTGCTTTTGCGGCACGCGCTTCGAGCGGGTTATCTTCTTCTGGATCGTGCCAGGTGCTGTATTCCGGATGCCGAAATGACGCGTTCTCATCAAGCCCGACTTTCGCATCCATCGCGATAAAACATCCATCCTCGGTTTGACCTAACGGATTAATCTCGACTTGCGACGCGTCCATATCTAAGAAAGCTTTGGTTACACTTTGAGCGATCGAAGCGAACGATTGCCGGGAGGGGCCATCAAGCTTCAGTCGATCGGCCAAGGCCAAGGCTTGTTCTGAGGAAAGCCCCGCTAAAGGATCCACAGTTTCAAATAGGATCGCTTGGGGTTTATTCTTGGCCAATTCCTCGATTTCAACGCCACCTTCAAGCGACACCATTAATACAGGACGGCCTTTAATCCGGTCCATGACGCACGCCAAATAAAGTTCGCGTTTAACGCTTTGGGCTTGTTCGATATAGAGTTTGCGAATAACGATGCCGGCTGGGCCGGTCTGGTGGGTGACTAACGTTTTTCCAAAAAGAGTTTTCGCCGCCGCTTCGAGCTCAGCGTTCGATGACGCCTTCAGAATACCGCCGGCTTTTCCGCGGCCGCCGGTATGGACTTGCGCCTTCACAACCCAGGGGCCTTGCGGGAGTTTGGGTAGCACGCCAGGAAGATCGTTAATCGATAATAACGCGGCGCCGCCGGGTACCGGCACGCCGAATTTCTTCAACATCTCTTTCGCTTGGTATTCGTGGAGTTTCATGGGAAGAACTAAGCGGTGTGCGCGACCGAATTGCGTTGCGTAATCGGCGTATAGGTTAACCCTTGAGGCCCGAGGTATTCCGTCAGCGGACGGATTAAACGGTTGTTCTTATATTGCTCGATGAAGTGCGTGCACCATCCCACCATTCGGCTGGTGGCGAAGATGACTGGGAATAAATCCGTAGCGATATTCAGGTAGCGATATACCGATGCGGAATAGAAATCGAGGTTCGCGTTGATCTTCTTTTCTCGCAACATGACCTTTTCCATCAAGTCGGACATTTCGAACCACTTGGCGGGACCGATCTTCACGCTTAGATCTTTGGACATCTGTTTCAAAATCGCTGCCCTCGGATCGATCGTTGTATACACGCGATGACCAAAGCCCATGACCTTCTTTTTCGCGGCCAACTGCTCCTTAAGGAAGGCTTCGGCTTTGTCCGTAGCTCCGATTTTGTCCAACATCTCCATCACGCGCTGATTGGCGCCGCCATGAAGCGGACCCTTCAGGGTTCCGATCGCGGAGGTCGCTGCAGAATAGATATCGGACAGCGTGGAAACCGTTACGCGACCGGCAAACGTAGAGGCGTTGAGTTCGTGATCGGCTTGCAGAATCAGCGCAACATCCATCGCCTTGCGGCTGACTTCGTCCGGTTTTTTACCGCTCACCATATACAAGAAGTTGGCGGCATGATCTAAAGAGGGGTCTGGCGCGATGATCGACTGACCCTGACGCAATCGTTCGATTGCCGCACTCAGGGTTGCGGTCTGCGCAATGAGCCGAATGGTTTTTCGGTAGTTAGCGGCTTCGCTATTGTCTTCAGATTCGGGGTCGAACGCCGCCAGCGCGGAGACCGCCGTGCGAAGCGCCGCCATGGGATCGGTCTTTATTGGAATAGCTTTTAATATCGCGACGAGGCCTTCGGGGATGGCGCGGTTTTTTCGAAGTTCGTTTTGGAAAGGAGTTAGTTCGGCCGTTGTAGGGAGATGTCCATAGAGAAGGAGGAACGCCGTTTCTTCGTAATTGGATTTATCTCCGAGCTCATTAACGTCATAACCGCGATAGCGTAAAATGCCCTTGTCGCCGTCAATATAGGTAATCGTCGAGGTCGTAATAACTACATCTTCTAATCCAGCAAGCGGCTCAGCCATACGTCACTCCTTGTTATTGTCTAGCGGCGAGATCAGTTTTTAATCAGTCTGAGAAATTCTTCGCGGGTACGCGGGTCCTTACGAAACGATCCAACCATCGCGCTGGTTACGGTAGGCGAGTTCTTGCTTTGAGCTCCACGCATTTCCATGCACAAATGACGCGCTTCCATGACAACCGCTGCTCCTAAAGGATGAATCTTGTTCTCGATAATTTCCGCGATCTGAGAGGTTAGGCGTTCTTGCACCTGCAACCGCCGGCTAAAGACCTCTACAATACGGGGAATTTTACTTAATCCGATGACTTTTCCATCGGGAATGTAGGCCACGTGGCATTTTCCAAAAAACGGGAGGAGATGGTGCTCGCAGAGGGAGTAAAAATCGATATCTTTAACCACCACCATCTCGCTGTACGGAACATCGAAAAGAGCTCCATTGATCAATCGATCGATGTCGACATGGTACCCGGAGGTCAGCTCACGAAGCGATTTGGCCACCCGGGTGGGGGTCCTAACCAAGCCTTCTCGGTAGGGATCTTCGCCCAGCTGGGTCAACATGTTCTTAACAAGATCGGTGAGGGTACGCTCGCTGCTACGGATAGGGGGTGCCGCGACCGTTTTATCCATAGACGAATTATACCTTATGACAGCTAATCGATTTTCGTGTATCATCTCGTTCTGGAATGACTGAATCCGCCAAAAATCCCTCCTGGACCGTCGTTGAAGTCGCGATGGAAGTTGCGTTTCCACCTTCATTTCTAGAAGCAATTCGATCCCGGTACGGCGCGCGGGCCACACGTGATGCGGCGATGTCGACCTCGGTAGGTGGTATAGGCCCTTTGCTCAGAGATCGCATCGTTGAGCAGGCAGCGCAAGGGATTGAAACGATCGGAATTACCTTCCTTTATGACACCACCTGGATCCAAAGCTGGTTTGAATGGGGCCAACTCCACCTGGAAAAGCGCACCGTAGGGTCCTACCTCCGTGAACTTTTGAAGGACTCGGGCATCACCTTAGAGGTTGCCATGTATGATGGCGCTATTGTTCACGCCAAAGTCTGGGAACTGGCCTACGGCAAAGCCAAGGTATACTTCCTAGACGCTCCACCGATTAATCATGTGGTGTATCCCAGTGAGGAAGACGCCCCCCCTAAAACACCCAATCCTGTCCAATGGGGTGAGGAGCTGCGGCATCGTCAAAGCTGGCTGATCGGCCGCGGGGCACTTGTCCTCCTCAAAAAGCTAAATATCTCTCCCGATTTCCTAATTATGAGCGAAACACCCACGTTTTTCGCCCATCCCCGGGTTGTGAAGGATGAGTTGCAAAACGACCCCGCCTTCGCAAAAACCCGTTTTATTTTTAATGACCACACACCGATGGAATATGCCCATCCCGTTTGGCCCAAAAATATTCAAACCCTGCTCAAACTCGACACCACCGGCTATACCCTTCCTCCGGGAAGTCCTAAAGGAAAAGAAGACGTGGATGTGACTCGGCTTCTCATTGGCGTGTCAGACGGTGTTTTTGGAGTTTCGCAGAAACATGGACGCGTGATGCGCGCGATGCCTTCGTTAAAAGATTTTGGGGAGAAGATTGAAGCGATCACCAACGGCGTATCGGTTGAATTTTGGCAGGCTCGCGAATTTAAAAACGCCGGATCCCTGAAAGACGATGAGTTTTTAAAGCTCTTAGCGCAGAAAAAAACAGAGCTTCTGGATTGGGTCTGGCGGACGTATGGCCTGTGGCATACGTGGAAGGAACAAGTGCGCGACAAAGCGATCGTACTTTGGACACGCCGGATTACGGGATATAAACGACTGGATCTCCTCTATTCGATCTGTAAAGATCCGGGGCTAAAAAAACAATTTTTGGAGTCGGATATCGTGATGTTGATCGGAGGGCGTATTCACCAGCACGATGATCAGGCGCAGACCCTGGTGTACAACCTTTTGGATTCGATTAGCGTTGATCCTGTGCTGAAAGAGCGCATTATTATCTTGGACAATTTTAACGTTTGGATGGCTCCCCGGATTTTCGAAGGATGCGATGCGGCGGTGATGCTCGCGGACGATGGCCGTGAAGCCGCGGCCACAGGTTTTATGAAGGCGCAGCTTAATGCCGACCTCGTTATCGCAGCTAGCGACGGAGCGATTCCAGAATCCGTCATTTTTAAAGGTCAGGAAAAAGACGGACAAATTCCTAATGGGTTTGATGTTCCTTATATAAACGGCCATCCCACCGCGGAAGGCTTACTACGCGCATTCAAAGCGCTAAATCACGTTCTCCAGAACCCTGCCCAGCATGTGGCGATGAAACGCGCGGCATTAGCCGCCCAATCGCAGGTCAGTATTGAACGAACGGTCAAAGAGACGATAGCTTTCTACCAACGCATCGCCATGGGTGCCTCATTAGCTTCTTCCCCCACCCAACACTAAAACCATCCTAGTGTGTGAGTGACCGCACCCAGAACTCCCACAGTCACTCCGACCCCTAAGCTGAGCCAGAATTTTGTCCATAATTTCTTCTTTGTGATGGGATCCATACACGCCTCCTTACGGCCAAGCGATCGTGCTCGGCGCCACTTCTTTCCAAGACTGACGCGACAAAACAACATTCAATGTAGGCAACGTCGCCGCCACAGTGGGGTCGTAAAATAACAAACTGAACTCTCCCGTATTATTGTTAGTGGCATTGCCGACCACCCACAGAGCACCGGCATAATCAGACAACGCATCATTGGCGATTGTGAAATTCCCCCCCACATAGATAAACCCACGGAAGCCCACATCGGTATACGAGGTCGATGCGGGGCCGCCGGTCCAGGTTTCACTACCCATGCCAAAGGTGGCTCGATTGGTGTGATAGCCGTTATCTCCTGGATATTGATTGCTAGAAGCGGTATCAAACCGTTGATACTCCATCCAAGCGTTGGAGGGTATCGGTGCCGTATAGGTGTAGTTGTCTTCGGTCTCGATCGTCATGTTGCCTCGAACAATAATTGTGCCGTACAGCCCGTTTCCGTGGCCCGACAGATTCGCGCCCCCTGTAAAAACAACGTCCCCATCCCAGTACCAAATCAAATTCTGTTTGGATCTCGGATGATGGTTGCAGTCCGCAAAGTGAGTGTTATGGGGATTTGAATGGGCTGAGCTGGTGCCTGCGGTATTACAGGAATGCCCTCCTCCTGTATAACCCGTAAAGGTATGGCTCGAGGAGAAGCCGTTGTAGTAATTTAACGTCCCATTAGAAGCAGCGGAAGATCGCAACGTCGTAAAATCCAGCTGTGGAAGACTCGACACGGGATAGCTCGACCACCACTCGATATTGTCTGTATTTGGAGGAGCCAAGCCATTGACGTCACGCGGGTAGGAGCTGTTGCCGCTGACCACGCCTTTTGAAAACTTTCGAGGGAAGTAGCGATCCAACGCGCCACCCGACAAGACGATATTGCCTTGGGCGACTTCCGGTCCCCAATGAATTTCGAAAGTACCTCCGTCGTTAATTTGCCCTGTTGTAAGAATGGGCCCGGGAATTGTTTGGTTTTGGACAACCAATTGGATCGCACGTGTTTCTCGCGTTAAGGAATCACGACCTTCCGCCAAGATTGTCGCTTGGTAATTCGCTGGACCCGATGTGACGCGAATTCGATACGTTCCGCCAGGAACATCAGAGTACTTCACATCAAAGTTATATCCCGTTAACGGTAAACCCGAGACAGCTCGGGACCATGTGTAGGTGGAACTTTGCAAAATCCAGACGGCACGGTCCACGCCGGCTTCTGCGAAATTCGCCGCCGTCGTGGTTCGCTGATTACGAACCGCGGCGGTGGTATCCCGCTGCACCCAATTCACCAAACCAGCGATGATCATCAATAAAAGAACCAGGCACGCCATCACCACAGGCAACACTTGCCCTTGCGAGTTGAGCTTCATTAGTTCATCACCCGAATTCGTTCAGATGCCATATGCAACGCCTTGAATGCTCCGCCATAAATCTGTTGCTGTAGGGTGACAGAGACGGAGACAATAGTCATATCGTCTGACCGGGGAAAGGTAAACGCCAAGTAGCCCAGATTCTTAGTTAACGTAATTGTATGCGACCCGTTTTGAAGCATTAAATGGCTGCCGCGTTGATAATAGGTCTTCGTCACAGAGCTCCCAGTCTTATTAAAACTAATCGAAGAAAAGTGCGGCTGGCTGGAGTTGTGTCGGCTGATCCGTATGGTCGAGGATTGGGCTTGCCGCAGCTCACGCGAGACGATATACATCGTTGAACGGGCTTGTTCTTGAAGTTCCAACTTCGCCTTGCTCAGAATGAAAATTTTCGTGACGTTCGTGATAATTTTAGGTGCGATCATCGCGATAGCACCGATAATGGCCATCGTGATCAACATCTCTACCAGCGTAATTCCCCGTTGAGCGCGCTTTACCATGTGAAATTCCGTCCTGACGTGACGGCTCCCGGAATTACGGATACATTCGATATCACTCCCGTACTAATCTGTACTGTTTGCCCGCTTAACCGTTGGTAATACGCATAGACGTTGTACGTTGTTGTCGTACTTCCTCGCACCTCAATGGCATAGGTCCCATCCTCATGACTGGAATCCGCATAGTAGGCCGCCGCCGTAAGAGAGGCTGAACTCAGCGTCGGCGGACCGCTGGGCATCGTGGCCGTACTCACCACGATCAATACGCCGGTCCGAATGGATTCACTGGACGCCTTCACGGTTCCTGTTACCGTTCCCATCGCGCCAAGCACCGTAAATGTTGTGGAAAAGACGGTTTGCCCTACATTCGAAGTTCCTAACACGACCGTCCGGGTGAGCGGGGACGATGTTTCTTTGGGATCGAGCACGGGGCCAACGAAATACGTCGCCGTAGTCAAATTGATTAACGTAAACCGGCCGTTGGTTCCGCTCACTTGCGTATCGGCCACGATGCCGTTGGCATCTGTAGCGGTTACTGTTACACCGGGGAGGGAGTTAACCCCATCACGCGTGATCCAGCCTGAAATGCGCGCGCTTTGCGAGAGGCGGAAATTGATGTTGGACGTCACGTCTCCTAAAGAAATGCTGACGTTATTCATCGTCTGAGATTCATAGCTGGCATTGGTATTTCCTTGATTAGCGATAACGGTATATGTCCCGGTCGCTAACCGGATCGCGTAGTATCCCGTTGCGCTCACGGTTCGCTGGGTTCCCCCGATCGTAACGACAACGGAAGGCGAGATCACGGTGCCGAAAAGATTCGTGACTACACCGCTGATCGTTCCCACAAGTCCGTAGGTCGATAAGACGATGGAATAGCTCCCGTTAGCCGGCCATGGAGGCGATGTGGTGGCATTGGGAATTGAAACACCCGTCCCCGTGGAGACAATGACATTGGCAATTTCTGCAGAAGCCGATCCGCTATCTAGAAAAACGCTCCAGGTTCCGGTGGCCACACCTGGAACGGAAAACATCGCGTATGGAACCGTGCCCATTAACGTAGCCGTGGATGGGGCCGATAATCCGTCGGTTATCGAAGCGATGGCTCCGGTAGCCGGCGTACCGGTTGCAGGCACATAAGTAGAACCTCCCGCATGAGGTGGGTATGTAATCGGGTTAAAACTTAAGAAATCAATTGAATTGCTTCCCGAGTCATAGGCGTTTCCAACCGTTGACAAAATGACGGACTCGGTGGTTGTTCGGCGGATAAATTGTTCACCGATCTGAATGCCGGTCGCTCCACCCGGTGTTTTGGCCGTTCCTTCAGTAGGGTAGGCAGGTGTTGCTCCCGTGCCTGTCCAACTCACCGAATCGTATTTCGTGAAATTACCGGTTCCCGACCAGGCTAGATTGCCGTTGGTTCCTACCGCGATACCCCCTGCGTTCGTGGACCCTGCGCTACACCCACTTACTATTTGCGGATTACACTGCAACGCATGATTCGGAGTGCCTACAAAACGCCAGCATGCATTGGGCGAAACCGTGACGCCGGCGATCGTGATAGGGGAACACATCGTTGCGGCGGCTGCGCCGCCGCCATCGCCTGTATTCGTAATTAGGTAATAACTATGTGCAGGAACATAGGTGCTGATGTATACCAATTGTCGCTGCTGAGAATTTCCCGCAGCATCCCATAGGGCCATCCAGGTATCGGGGTTGCTGTAGGTGAGATTGGTTCCCATATTGATGGGGCCTGTTGTGGGGTTATAAAGCTCAACATACTCAATTATGTTTCCTGTGCCGGTACTGGCGACAACCTGACTAATGACCAAGTGATTATTGATCCAGGCGGTTCCGCGAACCGTACTTGTACTGATCGGAACTAACGCAAAATTCTGAGTTAACGTGGCATTGGCTGCGATTGAAAAGGGGACTACCCGGGGATAGTACCCCTGCGCGGTCGCGATCAAATCGAAAGAACCGGGAGACATCCGCACCACATAGTTGCCGGACGCATCTGAACTATCCCGCCAGCCCACATTTTCAGCCACATCGATTAAGGCTGAATTGACCGCCGCGCCGGTCACGGCATTGGTAACCGTACCTCTTACGGTTGAATTGGACATCACCGTATTCGGGTTGTTGATGATGTTTTTAATCACCAGTGAATGCCACGATCCGCCTGGGCCTCCGGTTTGCCAAAGCACGCTTACCGTAATTTGGCGCATCCCCGTGTCTGATGTGTTCGGCGGAAGAACCTGAATAAGACCGCTATTTTCAGTGACCGCTTGAATATACGTATAGCGCGTATACCAGACGCTCCCCTCTAAAATGCTTTCCGGTGGGAAGTAGCCGGCGTCATAGGCAATAGGGGTAGAGGCTCTGATGTCATAGGATGGGGTCGTTGTTACCAAAATCTCGTAATAACTTTTCTGCATGACGATTTGCATTTGTTCTTGAGCCAAGTTGGTGGCTAAGCTGTGGGCCTTGGAATTCTGGATGGCCCGCGAAATGTATGTAAAAGCACTCAGGCTGCCCAGAATACCAACGCCGATGAGCCCCATAGCGATCATGAGTTCCGCTAATGACATCCCCTTCTCGTTCCTGTTTCGAGCGTCCATAGCGTAAGTTTGCGCCGATTAACAGATTTTTACATGAACGCCTTGTGTGCATTTTGTGAATTCCGTAGAATAGGCCGTGCCTCGCATTTTGATCGCTGAAGACGATTCAAAAATCATTGAAGCTATCCAAAAGTCCTTCTCTTTAGAACCTGGTTTTACTTCTCACATTGTTTCCCAGCCTGACCGCACCGTTCAAGAAACCATCGAATACCGCCCTGATTTAATTATTCTGGACATACGCATGCCCGGGGCCGACGGCCGGCAAATCCTTAAAATGCTGAAATCCAATACCGCCACACAGCAGGTACCTGTGATCTTTTTGACAGGGATGTCTAGTGAAGGGGATCGCGTTCTAGGGCTGAACCTGGGGGCAGATGACTACATCGCAAAGCCATTCGGGGCGATGGAACTTCTGGCACGGATTCAAGCTGTTCTTCGCAGAACACAGCCGGCGTCTGCCCCTGGAGAACGGATTGAACACCAAGATTTGGTTTTAGATGTGCCGAACCATGTGGCCACGCTACAGGGCAAACGGCTCAAGCTCCAACCGCGAGAATTTGAGGTTCTGTGTTTACTGGCTTCCCATGCGGGCAAAACATTGAGCCGGAGCTTTCTGATCGAACATACGTCGAGTTACGGCACGCCCGTCTCCACCCGTAGCCTCGACACCCACATCAAAAATATCCGAAAAAAACTAGGCAGCTTTGGGATGCGAATCGAAACACTGCCCAAAATCGGCTACTGCTTTAAACTCTTGGATGAATGACCGCCGCAGTACCTATTTCATTTTCCAAGCCCTCCTAACCGTCGTCCTGTTGTTGTTCTTCTTTTATCGACAAGAGTTCGTTCTGGAATGGTCGTTCCGGATGTTGTTTATCATCCTGATGATGAGCTTCTTGCTGATTTTCTTGGCGCTCGCACCCGCCAGCCTTCTAAAACGCCAAGGCGTTCAAGCCGCGTGGTTTATGAGTGATGTTTTTTTATCGTCGCTCACGCTCTACTGGTCGCAGCAAGTCAGCTCTGACCTCTATGTCACCTATTTCCTCGTGATTTTCGGAACGGCCCTGACAGAAAATATCGTTCATAGCTTCTTGGTTGCGCTCGTGGCTACTCTGCTCTATGGTTATTCGGCCTTTGCCAACGCAGGAGGTCGGCCCGTGGATCCGGAGTTTTGGCTGCGTCTGCCGTATCTTTGGATCTTCGCATCTTTTACCGCCTTGTTAACCCGCGATTCACGTGAATCACGAAAGGCAAATGAACAAGGCTACCGAGATCGGCTTTTTCATATGGAACGTCTGGCCGCCTTAGGGCAGATTTCCGCTGAAGTGGCGCATCATATTAAAGCCCCATTGACGACCATTCGCGTCAACGCCGAGGTCATGGCCCACCAACCGGGGATCGCCCCTGCGATGCGTAAAGAACTTATTCAGATTGAACAGGAAGTAGATCGCTGCAAACAAATTCTGCAGAAGCTTCTCGAGCTGGGACGCATTGAGGAAATGGATATCCAGCGAATTGACCTTAAAAAATCCCTGGACTCCGCCTTAGAAACCATCCGTCCGCAGCTCACCGCTTATGGCATACACCTTCACCGCGCGGAATTAGATCGTCCTGCTTTTATCCAGGGGGATTCCATTTTGGTTACAGAGGCGATTTTAGCCGTCCTTCAAAATGCCGTCGAGGCGATGCCTAGTGGCGGCACGTTGCGCGTGGGCCTTCAGCATGTTTTGAAAGGGCCGTGGTGGACGCTGAAACATCACCGGCTCCACCACCTGGAACTCACCATTCAGGATACGGGCATTGGTATAAAACCCGACCAATTGGAAACAATCTTCAGGCCTTTTTTCACCACGAAAAGAGACCGCGGTAATGGCCTGGGTCTCTCCGCAGCGCTTCGCATCTTAGATAAACACGGGGGATCTGTCACAGCTTCTAGTCCGGGAACTGGGCAGGGGGCGTGCTTTACATTGATCTTTCCGCAAAACCATGAACTCCATATAAACTAGCCATCAGGAACGCGTTGATTTATCAACATAGATGTTATATGTAAATAATCGATGCGCCTATTTTTCTCCCATTGCAAATCCGTGTTAATCCGTGTAAAGAAGCAGGGATGAATTTCATTCCCAATCGGCGGCGCGCAGGTGTCACTTTAGTAGAGCTCATGATCACTATGGCCATCATGAGCATCGGGGTTTTGGCTGCCATAGGCTCCTACCGGTATATCAGCGTCTCAATTCAAAACTCAAAAGCACGCACCCTGTCTAACAACCTCGCTCAGGAGCAAATCGAGAAACTTAAAAACTTGTCCTATTACATGCTTTTAGTCACAACGAATACGGCCTCCTACGCGGGATTAACGGGGGTTGACTACGATACGGGCAATTATCCGCCAGCGACATTTGTAGAAGGCGGTGTCTCCTTTACGCGTGCGACGCGGGTCGACTTTGCTTACCAAAACGGAACGGCGATCTCGACGGCGCCCTGGACCACCAATGACACCGGGCTGAAGCTTATTACCACATTTGTTATCTGGCGTGATGCGAACGGACTCCAGCATCAATCGATGCGCAACCTCCATGCTAACCCTGCAGCCAACCCTTTAAATGGAAGTTTCACGGGCATCGTACGGGATAGCGTGACCAATGCCCCACTTCCGGGAGCGTTGATACAGGTCGTTGATAATCCGAACTGGTATGCCATGACGAATTCAGCAGGTGTTTACCAATTCAACGTCAGCCAAGGTTCTTATACGCTGCAATGTTCTTCCCACGGTTTTTTTACGACAACAACGCCCAACTACTTATCCATTAATAGCAATCAGGTTTACACTCAAAATTTCAGTTTAGGGCGTATGTCTTCAGGAACCGCGGTGGGCTACGTGTATATTAACGATCACCTCGTCGTCAGCCAGGTCGTTGGCAGCACAACAAATGCCACAACGGGTTTTAATCAGGAATATGTCGAGCTTTTCAACCCCACCACCTATACCTGGGCTATTGCGGCAAACGCCACGACGCCGTTAATCAATTTATACTACCAGCGACGTGGCAACTCTCTCGTCACAATCACGATGACATATAACACACTGACCATCGCGCCGGGGCGTTATTACCTTTTTGCGAACACCACAACTGTGACTGCTGTGGGCGTGAGTCGTACGGCCGATGCCGTCTTTAATACCTCGAACCCGGGTTATCCCAACATCATCGAAATCAACACAGACCCCGGCAATGACGCCGCCGGCGTTGCGATAGGATTTGTTTCAGGGGGGTCTTACATCGATCAAATGGGCTGGAAAAAAAGCGGTAATAATTCTCCCCTATTTGAAGCCAATCCCCTCAATGAAGCGATTGGCTTAGAAGATGATGAACAGTATGTTCGACGAACGGCTCCAGGCAGCGTCACCTCAACTCATGGCCGGGCTTACGATGCAAACGACAACGAAAACGATTTTGACACGTCGGGCCGTCAGCCCATGGTGCACCCGCCACGGAATAGCACCGACAGCGGAACGATTGTCACCGGCACACCCGCGATTGGCGCCTATATCACGCTAAGCGATACGCTTTCCCGAACAGAGACCTGCAATTCGGCGCTCGTCGGCGGCCAAATTGTGTGTCAATTCAATGTTCCGAGCATCGCCACAGGCACCTGGACAATGATCACATCGAGCGGAACGTATTACAAGGAAACAACTAACGTGGTTATCGCTGCCAATGTAAGTACGGGCGTACCGAACGGATCCACCCTTTCGTCCTGGACAGTTTCGGGGGTATCCAATACGTTATTGAACAATACGACCTCCTACGCCTTCTTATCCGGAATTGTTACGAACGCGAGTAACGCGCCTCTCGCCGGAATTATCATTGGCGCAGGCGGCAGAACGAGTGCCACCAGCTCGAGTGGTCGCTATTTTCTGTCTGTACCGGCCGGCGATATTCAAATCGTGGCGAATTATGGCAACGCCAATCGCGCCTATACGAGCCAAACAACATCTGTTATGGCCGTCAGCGCAGGTTTGCTCTATGATGCACCCACCTCCACCCACTTTAAACTTAGCTTGGGCGGAATTTTAAGCGGATATTTTCAGACGGGATCCCTAACACCGCTCCCCGGTCGGGTAGCCAATGCGCTGCTTGGGGGCAACGTGGCTGGCTCAGGTGTTTCTCAGAGCGACGGGCACTTCTATATATCGAATGTATCAACGGGAATATACACGATAACTCCGGCGCTAGATCCAGCGGAAACCTCATCGCCAAGCTCAATTTCAATTACGCTTTCGTCAACGGGCACAACAACGACTGTCTCCACGTTTACGATTACTAGCGGGTTGTCAGAAATTACCGGCCAAGTGCTCGCCAGTTCGGTGGCGATTAAAACAGGCGTGCTCGTTTTAGCCAGCACCGCGACCTTAAGTGGCGGCGCAACGACACCCCCGCCAACCCAGGATGGATGGACGGGGATGCTGTGCGACCCTTGCACGTACGCCGGGTCCAGCGATTCTACCGGGGTGTATTCGATTTATGTACGGAGTTCTACAACGCCTTACAAATTATACGGTTGGTACACAACGTTTACCGGCACAACACCGACGGTCGCGCGCCGTGGCCCCTACACCGTGAATGTGAGTACCGCAGGACAAATTATTTCTCAGAGTCTCTCATGGTAAAACACCTTCTCAATCGACGGGGATTCACATTTGTAGAAATGATGATGACCTGCGTGATCGTTGGCCTGATCGCGCTGACAGCGCCCAAATTGCTCACCAACTTGATTCAGTTTTATCAATTGCATAACGCAAAAATTGAGATCCAACGCGATGCCCGCGTGGCTTTAGACATTATCAATCGCTTTATGCGTCAGGCCCGGTCTTACACCGTGGTCATTGATCAAGTCACCAATCAACCACCTTTTTCACGCATCTCTTTCACGACGACTGATGGGGACTATGTCAGTTTTTATCAGTCCGGCACGACTCTTTATCAGGTGAAGACCACGACCTCTACGTTATCTAAGAATTTGCACTACATCGCATTTACCTACCCGCGCAGCGATGATCCTTCGATTATTTCGGTGGCATTGACGATGGAACGCAGCACGTATCAGGGCGGGAAGAAGGCATTGGAATTATCGATTGAAAAAGTGAGGGTGATGAACTAATGCGTACGAATTCGTCGGGTCAGGTTATTATTGGAGCGATCATTTTACTCGTCCTCCTTGCGATCCTTGTCCCGGGGATTATTGTCTACGTACAGAATGAAAGTAAATGGACCGTTAAAGAACAGCGCACCACTCGCGCCTTTCAATTAGCCGAAGCGGCTGTCGAACGCGGGTTCCAACACGTCATTCAGACGACCGCGACGTGGGCGTCAGTCCAGGCGGGCGCGGCGATCACCCATTACAATTTTGACCGCGTCTATGTCGACGCAGCTGGAGAATATGCGATTCGGATCACCTCGGGGCCAGGCACTAACGCGGCGACTGTCACAGGTGTCGGTCGTGATCTTTCAACAAACGAAGTCCGCTCTGTCCGCGTGGTCTATGGCAATAGCGCATCGAACGCGGCGATCTATGCGGAAGGCGGAATCTCCTTGACCAGCAATCCGGGTGTTGAATGGGGACCGGTGATGTCACCGGCCTCCATCGTGACAACTCAGGCGCATCCGCGTTTCTACAGCGCCGGCAGCATATCCAAAGACCCGAATGGGGCAACCCCTCCGAACTCGGATAATATCCAATGGTGGTCCTATTACCCCAATCTTCCTCCGCCGCCCCAAATCGATCTGCAAGCCTACCTTTCCTCAGCTACAGCTCAGGGGCACGTGTACGCGGGGGGCACCTACGATATGAGAAACGACATCTGCGGTGGCTCAGCGACCTGCTCGGGCGTGTACTACTTTACGGGGAATACGACATTAAAGACACCCTCGGCGTACGTCAATAGTGGCGCGATTGTGGTTATCGGCAATCTAACGCTGCAGGGCAGCGCTGGAGGGGGATCCCCAACCGCAACGATCCCCACAAATGCCTGGAAAGAATATGGCGCGGATTGGGCGTACTATCGCACCAATTACGATGCGAGCGCGCCTGCGTCTTTTCCCGGCGTGAACGGCAGCTATCCCCATGGCACATTGACCAAAGCCATTAATAACGTTCTTGTACACGGTTTCCTTTATGTGAACGACGCTTTGTCGATTTCGGGGGGCGGTAATATGAGTATTTGGGGAAGTTTGTATCTAGGCGATCAGTCGAGCCTGTCTGGTTCACATGTCAAAGTGTATTACGACGATACGCTAACCGTATTGACCAAGAACATCTCACTGCTTCGATCATCGTGGGGGGAAGTTGGCGGGTGTACCTGGGCCGGCGCATTTCCTACCTGTCCAAACTAACTTAAAGTCACGACCGCATTAAGCGGGAATCTTCGAAAGCCCCTGAATAACAGCTCGCCATTCGACACGCGCTTCTTGCAGCCGCGCTTCATAATCCTCGAGTTTCAACTTCCATTGCTGACGGGTATGTTCGGAGTCTTTCCATGCAGCCGCTTTCAGTTCACGAATGCGAACTTTGGTTTCAGCCCACTGAGCCAGGGCATGTTCCATACGAGCTCGGGCGGACTCTACGCGTTGGCGCAAGGTGGAGCCCAGGTCGGGCGAGATGCGTTGAAGGTGTTTTTCAGCATCGATCGCATCGACTTCCATACGCGCACGCAAAATGAGATGGGGCGGGATGCGATGCAGCTTCTGGGTCATGTTAACGAGATTTAGTCCCCAGATAACCCATTTGGTTGGGTCCCATTGGTACCAATGGATGCCGTTGCGATAATCCGAGGGAAAGCGATGATGGAAGTTGTGGTAACCTTCGCCGTAGGTTAAAAAAGCCAACCACCAGGAGTCGCGAGAGGAATCCGCGCGGGAGTACTTCTGGCTGCCCGAGATGTGTGCCAGAGAATTGATAAAGAAAGTCATGTGATGGACAAAAACCACACGGATTAGGCCGCCCCAGATGATCCCACCCATCGGCCGTCCAACAAGGGCTCCGATCAGCGCTGGACCCCCAAATCCTACGATCGTAGCGATCTGCCAGTGGTATTTATGCTGCCAAACCACCCATTTATCCAAAAGCATGTCGCCGACATTAGTAAACGGCCGATCGACAGGCGTTTGGTAGAAGATCCACCCGATATGGGACGACCAGAACCCCAAACCGGCGTTGTACGGATCCAAAGGAGTATCGGTATATTTGTGATGCATTCGGTGGTCGGCTGCCCAGTTCAATGCGGAGTTCTGCAACGCGCAGGCACCAAAAATTAGATAGAACATGCGAACGAAGGGATGGGCTTTATAGCTGACATGTGAAAAATGACGATGATATCCACCCGTGATGCTGATGCCTGTAGCAATAAACATGCCTATAAATAGAGCAATTTCAACGGGATGAATGCCATAAAGCACGGTATACCAGATGCCACCCACAAGGGCAGCCAAAGGGGTCAAAGTGAGAAATGCGACGTTGGGCCAATAGAGCTTCTGCGGTTGGACTTGAGTCATGATCCCTCCTTAGGGATTCTTCGAGTAAACTTAAAAAAGTTTAACATAATACCTTTTGACCTGCCACGGCTATCTTTCCTTGACCTATCGCCTAATAGCGTGGTACGGTAACTACGTGAAGAAAAAATACGAACCTTTTAGCCCCCTCTGACGTCTCAGTATGATGCGTAGCGCCTTTTTCCTTCTATTTAGCCTAGTCCTGGGGTGTATTTCCCTCCCGAGTTTGACCCAAGCACAACCGCTTCCCCCGACGTTATCGACGGCCGGCATCACACTAGCGGAGTGCTATCAACGCGCGCAGAAACTAAGCGAAAGCGTGGGGATCAGCGCAGAGACCGTCAAGCTATTCCAAGAACAGTATCGAGCCCAGATAGGGGCTGTTCTCCCCAAAGTCGACTGGATCCGAACCCAGTTCTATCAAGAGAAGGTTGCGGCCCCCTCTGATAACGGCATTGGGGGATCGGCGCAACGATCATCCACCCCGCAATCCTACTTCCTATTACAACAGCCTATCTTTGGCGGCTTTAGGGATTGGTATGCTGCCTCGATCGCCAAATCGCAACGGGAACAAGCCCGGATTAACCAACACCTGACCGATCTCCAACTCTTATCTGACGTCGCGGAAGCTTTCTACGTTACTTATGCGCTTCAGGATAATCTCTTAGTGCTTCAAGAAACCCGAAAACTCAATCAAGACCAAATTAACCAGCTCAAACGCTGGACGGATATCGGGCGCTCGCGACCCAGTGAAGTGCTCAGCGCTGAGACGCAAGCGGCCTCGATGGATGCACAGATTGAAGACACCCGACGCAGCTGGATTCAGGCGCGTCATGTTCTACTCTACCTCACGGGCGTTCCTGCGGACGTGCCCTTGATTGATCCCGATCATGCCGAACCTCCTTTTACATTAGAACAAGCGCTTCTACGTGCTGGGAAACGTCCTGAAATCTTGTCCGCCATCGAATTCGTTCGCCAAGCGGAGTACGGACGTAAGTTTGCGCGCGGCGGACACCTTCCCACGCTGGGCCTGATGGGCCGTTACTATACGGAACGGGTTGGATTCCTAGAAGATATTGATTGGGATGTGACGTTCGCGTTGGATGTTCCTATATTAGCGGGAGGAACCACACAAGCGGCGGTGCGCGCTGCGCGCTCGCAAGAAATTATCGCCCGACTACAGCTATCCCGTACGCAACGCATAGTCGAGCGCGAAGTCCGTATGGCCTACGATAACTACAATCACTCGCTGATTAAACTGGCGGCGTATGATAAAGCCGTTCTTCTCGCGCAGGACAATTATCAAACGCAGAAAAAAGAATACCGACTGGGGATCACATCCAACCTCGATCTTCTACGTCTCCTGTCAGACACCCAAGAACTCCGGCGCCAGACCCTCGCTTCGCGCGCCGGTGCGAAGCTTGATGATATCCGCTTACGAATTGCTATGGGAGAAGGTCTATGACGCTGTCTGATATCTCGATAAAAAACCCCGTTTTCGCGTGGATGCTCATGATCGGACTGATTGTGTTTGGTGCGATCAGCTTTAACCGTATGGGCGTCAGTCAAATGCCTGATGTCGACTTCCCCATCGTGAACGTCAGCGTGGTTCTTGAAGGCGCGGCCCCCGAAGTGATCGAAACCGAAGTCACCGATGTGATTGAAGACGTACTCATGGGCGTTGAGGGCGTTCGTGAAGTCACCTCCTCCTCCCGGCAAGGCCAAGCCTCCATCAGCATCGAATTCGAACTCGACCGAGACATCGACGTGGCGCTCCAAGATGTGCAGACTAAAATCTCGCAAGCCCAACGCAATCTTCCAGCCGAAATCGATCCCCCGGTCATTACTAAAACAAATCCCGAAGATCAGCCGATTATGTTTGCCGGCCTAACTGGCACACGTCCTACGAAAGAGTTAATGGAGTACACCAAGGATCATTTAAAAGATCGGTTCACCGTATTACCGGGCGTAGGTGATGTCTTTCTCGCTGGCTTTGTGGAACCCGCTCTACGCGTCTGGCTGGATAAGGACAAAATGCGCGCCCGTGAACTCACGGTAGATGACGTCATTGACGCGATTGAACAACAACACGCCGAGGTTCCCGCCGGTCGTATTGAAACGACAAAAAAAGATCTGAATGTTCGCGTGATGGGCGAAGCGGCGACCGTTCCCGAGTTTGAAAAGATCACGATCCCGGGCCGCCAAGGCTCACCCATTTGGAAAACGATCCGGATCGGAGACATCGCCACGGTCGAAGATGGCTTAGATGACATCCGCCGAATCTCTCGCAGCAACGGCGACGGCGCGGTCGGGTTAGGCGTTCGAAAACGGCGCGGAGCCAATGCCGTGTCTGTCGCGGAAGGCGTGCGCAAACAAGTCGAAGATCTTCAAAAAGATTTACCCAAAGACCTTAAACTCAACATCGTTTTTGACACCACCAAGTTCATTGAGCAATCTACGCATGAACTGAACATGCACTTGCTGATGGCGGCGCTATTGACCGGCGCTGTGTGTTGGTTCTTTCTGGGTTCTTGGAGCTCAACACTTAACATTCTCCTGGCGATCCCTGTCTCCATCGTTGGGGCCTTTACGGTTCTCTATTTTCTCGGCTTTACCCTCAACACATTTACGCTTTTGGGTCTCACACTGGCCATCGGCATCGTGGTCGACGACGCGATCATGGTCTTGGAAAATATTGTGCGCTTCAGGGAAATGGGGTTTACAAAAGTAAAAGCAGCGATCACCGGCGCTCGACAAATCAGTTCGGCCGCGATCACCGCAACCATCGCGATCCTGGCCATCTTTCTGCCTGTCATCTTCATGCCGGGCATCGTCGGCAAATTTCTCTACCAATTTGGCGTGACATTGGCCGTTGCCGTCGTCTTGTCGCTCATTGAAGCTTTAACGATCGCCCCGATGCGCTGCTCGCAGTTCTTAGAGACCGGCCACAGCTCCCGTATCGGACAGACGATGGAACGGTTTACGACGAACTTAAGCGTGCGCTACGGAAAGCTTTTGGAATGGGTTTTAGGGCATCGCTGGATCACAGTGGGTGGTGCGCTGATCATCTTCGCGCTGTCGATTCTCTTGGGTGGACAGATTAAACGCGAATTTGTTCCCAGTCAAGACCAGGGTCGTTTGATTCTTCGTATTCAAACACCCATCGGATCTTCACTGGCCTTCACCAACGAGGTCTTTAAACAAGCAGAGGCCAAACTCACGAGCAACCCTTCCGTGGAACGTTATTTCTCAGCGGTGGGCGGTTTCGGTGGCGGCGGCGAAACCGATGCCGGAAACATCTTTTTGACGTTAAAGGATCGCAAGAAGCGTCCCTACGATACGCAGCTAAAGCGCCGACCGAAACATACGGATATCATGTCCGACCTGCGGAAGGAACTGAACCAAATTCCGGGCGTCCAGCGTGCTGTGATTCAAGATCCTTCTCAACAAGGGTTCTCCTCTCAACGCGGATTCCCTGTCGAAGCCACCGTCCTCGGTTCGAACTGGGATACGTTAGCCGGGGTCGCTGAAACGTTCCAAACAAAAATGAAGGCCTCGGGACTGATGGTTGACGTCGATACCGATTACCGATTAGGCCAACCCGAAATTCGCGTTCTCCCTGATCGCACCAAAGCGGCCGCACGCGGCGTGAGCATTGAATCTATTGGCAACGCGATTAACGCCTCGATCGGCGGCATTCGCGTAGGCAAATATACCCGTGGCGGAAAACGGTATGACATCCGCATCCGCTTGGTCGGCGAAAATCGTTCGCGTCCAGAAGACATTGATGACATCTGGGTGCGCAACAACCGCGGCGAAGTCATTCCCCTTTCACAAGTGGTCACACTTAAAGAAACCGCGAGTCTGTCTTCGATTAACCGCCTCGACCGCCAACGCGCCATCCGGCTCTACGCAAACGTGGCTCCGGGCAAATCGCAAGGCGAAGCATTGAAAGGCATGACCGCGATCTCGAAAGAGGTTTTACCGGAAGGCTATCGCATGGCCTTCACCGGTAGCGCGCGAACCTTTGGCGAATCGAATCAAGGATTGCTGTTCGTCTTTATCCTTGGGATCTTTACCGCTTATATGGTGCTGGCGAGCCAATACAACAGTTTCATTCATCCTGTCACCGTTCTGATCGCCTTGCCGTTTAGTTTGACCGGCGCGTTGATCGCGCTTTATCTAGGCGGGCAAACGATCAATCTTTACAGCGTCATCGGGATCATTCTGTTGGCGGGTATTGTGAAAAAGAATTCCATTTTGCTTGTGGACTTTGCCAATGAAGCTCGCCTCCTGGGCAAGAACGCGCATGATGCGATGCTGGAAGCCGGGCCGGTACGTCTCCGTCCGATTATCATGACCTCGTTGGCCACGATCTCGGCAGCGATCCCTTCGGCGCTTTCATCGGGCGCCGGATCCGAAACTGTGAAACCCATGGCACAGGCGGTGATCGGTGGCGTGATTGTGTCCACACTCTTAACGCTGATCGTGGTTCCCGCGGTGTACAGCCTCTTTTCCCACCTTGAAAGTCGCAAGCATGAGACCGAACTCCAAGAAGCGCTTCAGGAACTCGGCGAAGACCCCGTTAAAAAACCATAGACTTACCCGGAACAAAACGCTAAGCTCTGTCGTCTATAAATCATCAAAATGAAGCGTTATTTAGCTATTTTTTGTCTCCTAAGCTTAACAGCTCTGGCCAATGCTGAGGAGGGCATACCCCAACCGGTGGCATTGACCTGGACAGATTGCGTTGCTTTGGCGGCACGAAATAACCCGGACCTTCTCGCGGCTTTAAATTTGATGGAGGCCAGCCATGCCGGCTATAAAGGTAGCTACAACGGGATCCTCCCCCAAGTCTCCCTCTCCAACTCCTACGCCAAAAGCCGAAGGAGCGATGATGTCTGGACTCTCGCCGGAAATGCCAGCCTTAATCTAATTGATTTCAGGGAATGGGCCACCATCCAATCCTCCCTCGCCGCTTATAAAGAAAGCCAAGCCAATGTGCGCATCACCGCATCAAACGTTTTATTGGAGCTCTACCGCGCTTTCACCGGATTACTGTATGCCCAAGAGTCCATTCAAGTGGATAGCGCCATCCTGGATGCCTGGAAGAACAACGCTCAAATGGTTGGCCTGCGGTATCTATCAGGCCGGGAATCCAAAGGAAATAACATGAATACGCAGGCGCAGCTCCTGCAGGCGCAGTATTCCCTAAATCAATCTAAGCGCGGATTACGCGTGGCGCAACAAGGCCTGAATGAAGCCATCGGCAAGGATGAATTTAGCCCGCTCGTTGTCACCGGGACCTGGGAGACCGCGCTAGCCCCGCAACCGCATCCCGATTTAGCCGCTATCGCTGACCGACATCCACGCATTCAAGCCCAGCAAGCGGTGTTGGACCAAGCCCGCGCGGCGATCAAAACCGCCCATAGCTCGCTCTGGCCCACCTTGGCCTTGAATTACCGGCAAGGCACGGTAGGCCGAACGGAATTTCCCCAGGATCCCTTCTGGACTTTTACGGGAACCGTAAACTATCCTCTCTTTGGTGCCGGCCCTACCGCGACCTACTATGCCAGCGTCGCCGCTGAACGCGCGTATACCAGCGCACGGCAAAACTTCCGCTCCCTTAGAAATGAGCTTTTAAGCGAACTTGAAACCAGCTGGGCGGCTTATGTAGCGGCTGAAGATGATGTGCGAGCCCAAAGCGCCTTCTTGAAGGCCGCCAAACAACGCAAAGACGAATCCGACGTTCGTTACCGCAGCGGTCTGATGACATTTGAAAACTGGATCATCGTGATCCAAGACTACGTTAACTTTCAGCAAAGCTTTTTACGTGCGCAACAGAATTTAATCCTGGCGGAAGCTCAATGGCGCTTCGCCAGCGGAGAACAACTCGTCAGTTAGGCTAGGAGACATACATGAAGAAATGGATTTTGATTCTTGTCGTTATCGCTCTCGCAGGAGGCGGCGCTTATTATTACTCTGCCGCTCAAAAGAAAACAAAACGCAATGACCGCACAACCCAAGTAGTGACCGCCACGATCGGAACAATTGAAGATACCGTTCAGGCCACAGGTGTTGTCCAACCGCTTAACCGTGTTGAAATAAAACCCCCCATCTCAGGCCGAATCGAAAACCTTAAAGTGGATGAAGGCGACAAAGTCAATGCCGGGCAAATCTTGGGATGGATGAGTTCCACTGACCGCGCCGCGATATTGGATGCCGCGCGAGCCAAGGGCCCTCGGGAGCTGAAGCGGTGGGAAGATACGTATAAACCAACGCCGATTATCGCGCCGCTTTCCGGAACGATCATTCTCCGCAATGTCGTTGTAGGCCAAACCGTCGATGGGGGCACGATCATTTATGCGATGTCCGATAAATTGATCGTGAGAGCCAATGTGGACGAAACCGATATCGGCCGCATCACGATGAAAATGCCCGTGCGGATCACGCTCGACTCGTTCCCCACGGAGCCCATTGAGGGTGTTGTTTTTCAGATTCTTCACGAAGGGATTAACGTGTCGAACGTCATCACGTACCCCGTGAAGATTGAGCCTAAAAACGTCCCGCCGTTCTTCCGGTCTCAGATGACGGCGAATATCAGCTTAATCTCAAATAAGAAAGACGCTGTGGTGTTGGTTCCGGCGACCGCGGTTTCTGTTTCAGCCGGTGGCGAAAAGCACGTGATGGTGCCCGGCCCCGAAGGCAAGCCTGTCCGCCAAGCCGTACGAACCGGTTTGGAAAACGATGAGAGTATCGAAATTGTCAGCGGCCTTAAAGAGGGCGACAAAGTATTGATCATTACCAAGCGCTACACGCCACAAAATGCCGCGGCGACCAGCCCCTTAGTGAGCGGCGGACCCCGACCCAGCCAAGGCCAGACACAAGGACAAACGCAAGGACAAGGTCAGGGGCGGCGCGCACAATAGCGCCAGATACGTCATGGCCCTCATTGAACTGAAAGACATTGGCCGCTCCTACCAGGTAGGCGGCAGCGAACTTAAAGTTCTCCGCAACGTCTCGCTCACCATTGAAGAAGGCGAATTTGTCGCGATCGTAGGTCCCTCCGGCTCCGGAAAATCCACACTCATGCAGATTCTAGGCTTACTCGACCGGCCTACCTATGGTTCCTACACGTTGGGTGGTGTCGAAGTGGGCAGTCTTACGGACGACCAAGGCGCTGCGCTCCGTTCACGAACCATCGGCTTTATCTTCCAGATGTTCAATCTTTTGGCTCGCACCAGCGCGTTGGATAACGTCGCTCTGCCGATGATTTATTCCGGTACCCCGAATCGCGATGAACGCGCCAAAGAATTACTCACCAAAGTGGGACTCGGGGATCGTATGGATCACCGGCCTAATCAGCTCTCCGGCGGCCAGCAACAACGCGTCGCGATCGCCCGCGCCCTAGTCAACAAACCCCGAATTCTCTTCGCCGATGAACCCACCGGAAATTTGGCCTCTGATCAAGCTGAAGAAATCCTCGGACTGATTCAGCAACTCAATGATTTAGGCATCACAGTGATTATGGTCACACATGACCCCGAGATCGCTGAACACGCCAAACGTGTGATCCATATTAAAGATGGCGTGATCGTGTCGGACGAACGCACGAAGAACCGTTCCGAGTTGAGCGTTCCGAGTTCCGCGTTAACTCGGAACTCGGAACTCGAAACGCGGAACATTTTAGAACCCACTCCCTTCCGGATTACAGAATTTCGCGAATACGGCTATTCGGCGTGGCGGGCGATCACGGCGAACAAAGTCCGCAGCGCGCTATCGATGTTGGGGATTTTGATTGGTGTTGGCGCGGTCATCGCGATGCTGGCGATCGGCAAAGGCGCTCAAAAGGCCATTGAGGCTCGACTGTCCAGTCTGGGATCCAATTTAATCATGCTGGTCCCAACACCGCCTTCGATGGCTGGCGTGCGAGGCGCGTCCGGCAGTGTCAGCCGTTTCACACTTGAGGACGTTCACGCGATCGCGCAAGCCAACCCCAACATCGTTCGCGTCGATGGCAATATCTCAGGCTCCGCTCAGGTCGTCTATGCCGATAAAAATGTAAATACCAATGTGACGGGGGCCTTACCCACCTACGCAGCCATGCGCAATTCCGAACCGTACTACGGCCGGTTTTATACGGAAGCCGAGAATCACACCCAGGAACGCGTGTTACTTCTGGGACAAACCACGGTGAATAATTTATTTGGAAAAGAAAACCCTGTGGGCCACATGGTTAAGGTCAACCGCATTGGATTCAAAGTGATCGGTATTCTTCCGCTCAAAGGTGCTCAGGGCTGGCGCGACCAAGACGATGTCATCATGATGCCTCTCAGCACAGCGATGAATCGGGTTTTAGGCAGACGCTACCTCAGCAACATCTTTATTGAATGCTCTGACCCCGATACTATTCCTGGAGTCATTGAAAGCGTGACCCAAGTCATGCGCCAACGCCACCGGTTGCCGAGCTATAAAGAAAACGATTTCGATGTTCGGAATATGGCGGATATCCAGGCCGCGCTCCAGGGCACTACGCAGACCTTTACATTGCTCTTAGGTATTGTCGCGACGATCTCGCTGCTGGTAGGCGGCATCGGCATCATGAACATTATGTTGGTCTCGGTGAGTGAACGAACGCGGGAGATTGGTTTGCGAAAAGCGGTGGGCGCCGCTCGCCGCGCGATCTTAACTCAGTTTTTGATGGAGTCAGCGGTACTTTCGACGCTCGGCGGGGTGATCGGGATTATTCTGGGCATTACGGTCTCGTTCGTGATGTCGCGGTTCGCGAGATGGGCCGCGGAAGTCACGCCCCAAGCCACCGCGTTGGCCTTTATATTCTCCGCGAGCGTCGGGATTCTGTTTGGGTTCTGGCCGGCCCGAAAAGCCTCGTTGCTCTCCCCGATTGAAGCTCTGCGGTACGAGTAATTTCAAGCTAACCACCGTCTCGATATGCGGCGTGTGTGGAAATAGATCTACAGGCTGCACACCCTGAACCTTAAACCCACCCTGCTGAAGAATAGCCACATCGCGCGCGAGCGTTCCGGGATCACAGGACACGTACACCAAATGCGCTGGCCTCAAACGAATAATCGCCTGTAATACGCGCGGATCACAGCCGGCGCGCGGTGGATCTAACACCACGGTGACCGGCCCCCGCTCACGGTACTCCGAAATAAAACGTTCAACGGGACTCGCGATAAAGCGGGCATTGGATATCCGATTCACTGTGGCGTTTTTCTCCGCATCTACGATCGCGCTCCGAACTTCGTCTACGCCAATCACTTGTCGGAAATTTTTCGCCAACCACAACGCGATCCCGCCCACACCCCCATAGAGATCCACTAAGGTGTCGCCCGAACCGGCATACGCCTTCACCACGTTGTAGAGCACTTCCGTTTGAAGGGTGTTAACCTGGAAAAAAGAACCAGGTGAAAGGCGATACGTCAGATCACCCAAACGTTCCTCTAAATAATCAGCGCCCCAACATTTTCGCCAGTGACGCCCCAAGATGACGTTGGTTTTAGCCGAGTTCACATTTTGATGAATCCCCACAAGGCCAGGGAACTCTTCAACGAGCTTCGATAGAATCTCGTGTTCACGTGGGAAATCATCTGTAGCCGTAATAAAAACCAGCAAGGCTTTGCCTTCACGCGTGGTTCTGACCCAAAGATGACGGATCCAGCCCGTATGTTTGTCTTCATCGTAAACCCTCAGATGAAATTGATCGAGCAGATCTCGAGTACGGTTGATCAACTTAACGGACAACTCACTTTGGACTAAACAGTCATTGATCGGCATCAGGTCGTGGGAATAGGGCACAAAGAAACCCGAAATCACGTGCTGGCCATCCCACCCCACCGGTTGCTGGACTTTGTTGCGATACCGCCAAGGGTCAGCCATCTCAATAACCGGCTTCACTTCAATATCTTCCATACCGCCAATGCGTTCCAACGTCTCTTGGACCAACTCGCGCTTGGCTTCCACTTGAAACCCATAATTCATGTGCTGCCAGGAACAGCCACCACAATACCGTTCCGAGTTCTGCGTTTCGCGTTCCGCGTTGTAATGGTAAGGGCAAGGCGGCAACTGCCGGACGGGAGAAGGATCAATCACGCGGACGATGCGGGCGCGCGCAAAGTTTTTTCGGGCTTCGGTAATCTCGACTTCGAGGGTATCGCCCGGGGAACCGTAGGGAACAAACACAACGGCAGTATCCACATGGCCAAGACCGTCACCGCCCAGTGTCAGCCGCTCTACGTTTAAGGTATGCCGCGTGCCTAAGGCTAAAGGAATCATGAAGGGATTATCGCATTACTGCGGAGAACCATACCGGCGGGACTACCGTGACTTCGGGATGGCCGATACGGCGGTGAAGTGTACTTATAAAGTACCACTCACTGCCGTCCCGGCCATCCAGCCGTTTCGGTCCACCCGATGTGGTAGTTAGGGTTGTATCTGTAGTTTGGCGAGTGTTTCGTTGACGTCCGGCAGCAACGCGCTCTTGGGGTATTTTTCTTGAAAGGATTTAAGGGACGTGGTGGCCTCTGCCGTTTTCCCAACGCGGGCTTGCTCGATCGCGGAGCGGAACAATTTCACTTCATCGGGTGTGACCACTTCAGTTCCCTGACGTCCTTTCCAATAAAGCTGCTTCGAAGCAGATTCTTGTGCGGCGCCGCGTAATCCCACCACGCTCGAACCTTCCGATGTGGGTTTATTGGCGCGACGCGCCGCATGATCCAGGCGTGTCTGCATCTCTTCCAAATACTGTGCCGTGGTTTGCTCCGGCTTCTTCTCTTCCGCATGCGCTAGCGGAGTGAACCCACTGAAAGTCACCAACAAGCCGATCCAGATTATGTTCTTTACGATAGACATCGTGATCCCCCTAGATTTCATCGTGAGCTACATTCAAATTTATTTTACCGAAGAATATAGCGGACAGATCCAATCAAGTACGCGCCGCATCCAACGATCAAGGAAAAGCCGCCGATCAGACTCATGGTGATGGTCGACTTATTGCGCTTGAAGTGTGCGGGAGGTTCTGAACGCCAGAGACTGATACCTCGGATGAAGGTGATCGCGCCCCACAGGATTCCAGCTCCAGCAAACAACAATTCCTGTCGATCAGGGGGTAGCATCGCACCCATCTGTATATCGAATTGACGGTGTTTTCAATGAGAATCTGGGACCCAGAACTAGCGTAGGGCTTCTAGCCTGGATTTTTGGCCCTTCCGGTCCATAGTCTTACTACCGGCCTTCCTTTAGAATGGTGAAATGTCTCCCCAAACGCCAGGCGTTCGCTTGATCGGCTGTCTATTAACATTGATTTTAGTGGCTGAATCGATCCCTGCGGCCGCGATCCAGGCATTTAATCCAACAACAACGCGAGTTGTTCCTCAGGTACACATGGCGAACGCCGCGTTCGCGCAACAAGCGATGCTGCTGGACGTCTTGTTCGGACGCAAATCCCTACTTCCTAAAACAGTTCAAGAAATCAAATCCATCGGGCAATTTGCACCGCGGACAAATCCGGGAACGTTTCCGATACTGATGTGGCTTTATAATTTACTGGGCCGTGTTCATCCCTTTGTCGGCTACATCCTTGCTCCGGCCTTCGTGGAATGGTGGGTTGTGGAGCGTGTGACAAACTGGACGGGCAGGAACCCTTCCTGGTTTTATGCCAACTTCTGGTTTGTAGTCTGGTGGTACTACTTGCACTTCCTCCCCCCCTGGCGGTTTTTCCAGGCCAGAGTGAAAGGCGAGCCTGATCTCGCCTGGAGCTATATGAAGGCGCCCTTACATAGCTTGGTGCGTTTTATGCCTTTATTCTGGACAGGGCTGGCCACTATGACGCTTCCCGTCCTGATTGTATTGGCTGATCCCAATACGGATGCCATCGTCATCAGCAGCGGTGTGTTTATTATTAGCCATATGATTGTCTTGTATAAGCATTATCAGCCCTACGTCTGGCAGTATAGTCTGCGCCATTGGATCCTGGTTCAACAATCCCTCGATGGCCATATTCCTCTCGATAAATTACCGACGGAGGTGCACCGCGATATGGCGACGACCATACGCGAGATGATTCGCATGTACGAGATGGGTCAGTTGGCGTCGTTCCCTTTCGATGCGTTAAAACAAAAATTAGGACACGCGGTCATTCCCTGGTTTCTTCTTCCGCTCACCGTTCGAGAAGGATTTCAAAGCATTCTGGCTAACGCGCATCACTCGACGCTTTATCCGCATGCCGTTTTTTATGCCATCGGGACGCAATTTGATGTGCCCAAGAAAACCCGGGGTAAATGGGGCTGGTCTGAAGTTGCCGTTTATCTCGAACTCTTGGAAGGTCCTGACACGGGGAAGACCCAACAACAATTTGACTATATTCCTACGGAACTACGCCCAGGCGCTATACGTTTGCTTGAACTTATCCGGATCAGCAATCCATCGAGCCTTTTGGGACGGCACCAATTGGCCAGTTGGCCGGCGTTTAAGGTATTCGCTAAACCCATCACCAATGCACGCGGCCGTTGGGGAAAGCCATCCTGGAGTCATTTACCTCAGAAAAATCAAATCCGCATCTTGGATCTGCTTCGATCCGAGATCGAGATTAACCGCTGGTATGCTGGGTATTTCATAAGCTTATTTGATGACCTGCCAAATCTCTTTAAGATTCACCCACAGGCCCCAAATAACAACCCACCCTTTAAAGGAAGTCCTCCTTCTCAGGGTGGGTCGAATGACCAGCTATTCAGAACGGCGGCTTAAACTAGTTTTTGTACTTCACGGAACACCCGTACGGCTGGGTGGACGGCGTAGGTACCGGCTTTTTGGCTAACGCCGCATCTAAGGCCTCGGCAACATAGTTCTTAGATTTCGGGATGTCCGCGGGATCGGGGCTGTTGTTGTCATCGATGGCGCCCTTGTAGATCAGATTGCCTTCCGCGTTGACGATGAACATATGCGGGGTCGTTTTCGCGCCATACGCACGGCCGACCTTACCGGTGGGATCCATTAAGCTGGCGGTAGAACGCACTTTATCTGTAATCCGCTCTTGCACGGTTTCCGCCTTATTCATATACCCTTGTTTCCCTGGAGCGGAAGAACAGATGGATAACCACACAACGCCCTTGTGCAGATAGGTTTCTTGAAGTTTTTGCATGTTACCGGAGCCGTAATGCTTTTTAACAAATGGGCAGTCCTTGTTAAACCATTCGAGTACCACAAATTTTCCTTTAAAGTCCGTTAGATGGTATGTCTTCCCATCGCTGGCGGATAACGTAAAGTCTGGCGCCGCTTGCCCAATTTCCGGCTCGGCGAAACTAATCTGAGAAGCGAATCCAATAACCGTAGCTAAACTTAACACCCTGGCAAAACGCATTACTTTCATATGTTCCTCCTTAGGGCTTGATCTTACACCTCGCCCGTCATCCGAGTCAATGAAGCGTTTTGCGCTTTTTTTAACGGCATTCCGGCTGAATTTTCCGGCTCATGCCTTCGTCCCGACCTAACACGCCGCTTACCCCTTCTAGGGCCGTTATTCATCTCGACCCAGGATTTGCGTAACAGCTCTTTCCCTTTGAACAGCCGTGACATAACCGTGCCACGAGGCACCCCCAAACGATCCGCCATTTTGGTGTAAGAAATGCCTCGCACAAAGTGCCACTTTAGCACCTGTCTATAGATCCCGGGGACCCGCGCCATCGCCTGGGTTAACTGCATGTGAAGTCCCTTTTGCGATAACCCATCGGCCACAACATCAGGCCCTTTCAGAAGTGCCGCGGCTTCGTTGGCATCCCGCCGACTGATCTCTTCGATCGATGTTTTTTCAAAATAATGGCGGCCTGGTTTTTCATTGAAAGCAATCCGGTACACCCACGTATAAAAGGAAGATTGACCCCGGAATTGAGAGAGTTGTTCATAGGCCTTCGCAAAAGCACTCGCGGTTGCATCTTCCACGTCCAATTCACTTCGTCCCGCCACTCTCAGGCTGTTCATCAGACGGGACCGATATTTTTCTACCAGCACCTGAAAAGCCGCTCGATTGCCGGCCGCGGCGGCCTGGATCAGCAAATATTCGGCATCATCTGAAAGATCTGCTCGCTTCGAATCTCGCGGATAAAGCGCTACACACGCGTTCACGCGCTCTTCCAGCTCGGGGGGATTCAGCGGTTTGAGGACATAGTCGTCTGCTCCCGCCGAGAAACCCAGCAGCCACTCTTCGGGACGTCTACGCACCGTGAGCAACAAAATAGGAAGAGAAGCCCATGCCGGGTGGTTCCTTAACAACCGACATAGTGAATACCCATTGGCGTCGGGAAGATTCACATCCAATATGAGCAATTGGGGATTAAGGGCTTCTAACGCAGGGATCGCTTCCTCTCCGGACGACACCACATGAACCTGAAATCCTTTCTTCCCCAGAATACGTTGGACAAGGATTTGATAATCCTCCTCATCTTCCACATAGAGGACGGTGGAGTTCACAAGGGTGCCTTTCGCAACGCGGCGCGGTTGGGCAACATGAAGGAGAACGCACTGCCTTCACCCGGACGGCTCTGAACAGTCAGGATCTGGCCGTGCAGCTCGATTAAGGCCTTACTAATCGACAACCCCAAGCCGGTTCCTTTGGCCCCTTTAATGTGTTTCCGAGCCGTAGCGACCTGTTCAAACTTATTGAAAATCTTGCCTTGGTCACTTTCTGAAATACCTACCCCGGTATCACACACACTGACGGCCTGTGTTCCTTCTTGTGTTCCCGGTTCAATAGCGATTGAGACATGACCTCCGGGAGGTGTGAATTTAATCGCGTTCGACACAAGATTAATCAAAACGTGCCGGATTTTTTCGGGATCGGCGTAGGCGTGACTTCGCGTAGGAGGCGCTTTGACATCGTATGACAAGCTTTTCTCTTGGAGCTTGAGTGCGAACAACCCCAAGACGTCTTGCGCCAATACCACCAAGTCCACCGTTTGGCATTCAAGTTTTACTTTACCTCGCTCCAAAGCCGCCACATCCAACAAATCATTCACAAACCGATTAAGCCGCTGTGTGTTGAGTCGTATACGCTCCAAATAATTTTCCCAAGCCGGGGTGGGTACTCCTTCTTGCCGTTCCTGTGCAATCACGTTTAGGTACGACTCAATGGCCCCGAGCGGAGACCTCAACTCATGGGTCACTGCAGAAACAAAATCTTCTTTCATTTGATCTAACTGCCCGAGTTGCTCCGTCATATCCTGAAAGGACCGCGCCAACTCACCCAATTCATCCTTTCGTTCGACCCAAGGGCTAAACGAGACGTTCCAACGACCTTTGCCAATTTCTTCGGTGAGCCTCACAAATCCTTTCACCGGCCTCGTCCATGACAGCGCCACATAGAACGAGACACATAATCCTAAAGGGAATAGCCACGCCATGACATGGAGCAGACGCTTCTTTAATTCATGCAATCGACTCTGAATGGTTTTCTCTATAAGCACTTCGGAAAAAGCGATGGAGGCCGTACCATGCCAGGTCGTCCCGAGCCGAATGGGAGCGCTCAACACAATCACGGGTGTTTCAGATGTTTTCGCATCGAGCAGATGCCCAATTTGTTTAGGCTCCGAATGGGCCAGTACGTCGCCTTGAATGTTGACCACACTCGCACGTGTCAGCGTGGGCGTCCAACGATGCAGCCAACGGACGTATTTGACGAGTAGTAAATCGTCGTTCGTCAGCACCGACTCTCCTGCGATATGTACAAGTGTATTCAGGACCGCTTGTTGCTCCAGCCGATTACGCTGTCGAATCTCGCGTTCCTCAGCCCAATACAACGTCAAACTTAAACTGATCATCGCGGCCAAAAGCAAAAGCGAGATGGAAACTGCTAATTTCGAAAAGAGTTTCACGGGTCAGGGTAGATCCCGATTTAACGCCAACTCTTTTCGCACTTTCGCTAGCGCATGGATCGCTTTTTGATGACGCGGGTTCATTCGCGTGGCGATCGTCCACTCGCGGATGGCTACGTCCAGCTTCCCGCCGGCGTAGGCCACCAGTCCGACTTCGTAATGGTCTTGCGCCGCTTTCGGATCATGACGGCGATTAATTTCTGCCTGAACCATGGCTAAATAGGAGCGAGCCGCGCTATGCGTTGGATCGAGTTCTAAAGCCTGCTGGAAACACCGCTCGGCTTCACCGTATAACGCGCGCTCTAGCGCACTCATGCCTTGTTCCATAAGTTGCGCGATCTCCTGTCGTTTGGCTTCCCCCAATCGTTCCGCTCGTTCTCGTTCTACGGCCGCCTCGGTTCGGGCTAAGTTATCGCCTAAATGAGGATATTCCGGATTTAAAATCGCGACTTTACGAAACTGCTGCAGCGCAGCGTTGTAACGGCCTTCTGCAAAGGCCCGCGACGCCTGCTCAAACATATGGTGGGTCCGAACGGTTTGTCGGTTTTCATCGACTCGCGCTTGGGCAATTCTGAAATAGGGACCAAACCGGAGAGCGCTTAGATGCTGAACAGCGAGCGCCGGTCTGTAGGTGTGTCTAATCAGCTCTAATGCTTTTCCCCAGGCGGTTAAGGCGGCTTCGAAATCAGCCTGGCCATAAGCATAAAACCCCTCCCAGGCGTAACGCTTTTCTGAGCTGGCCGATAGTTTCTCATCTAACGCCGCACGCAAACGGATCTGAAGATCGCTGAGTTGCCGTTGGGCTTCGGCATGACTGTTATTTTCAGCCAAGACCCGAAAAACGAGATCATTGGCGGCTAAAAGATGGCCCATTTGTATCTCCACATCCGCTTGCTCACACCACGATGTCCAGCGTTCTTGTCGTGTCCGCTCTTCGGCTTGAGTCGTATCCAATATCGCCAAATCGATTGGCCGAGGATCCAATCGAGCGTGTTCTAACCGCCGCGAGGTTTGTGCTAGAACCTGAAGCCGATCTTCCTGCGTGCGGCTCTGCTGCTTGCTCTTCACATCCTTCAAGATAAGACCCACATACGTATGCGCAGAGGCATTACGCGGATCTTTTGAAAGCAAATCCAAGAATTGGCTCATCGCATCTTTCCAACGGTTTTCCTGAAATGCTTTGACACCTTCCGAGATATCCGCTGAAGCCATCGCATACATAGGCACCAGCGCAAGAAGGACAAACGTCCTCCGCCACCGCCTCATAGTTTTTGGCAGAAGACCATCGATAAATAAGGAGGCAAACTGCTAACCGTCGCGGTTGTCCCGGTATGGTTATGATCGCCGTCTGTAGAGATGCTATGGGTGTGCTCTCCTATAGGGCTCACAAAATTTCGTCCGCCGTCAGACTCAATCTGTCTATTAGGTCCGCCTGTCCAACCGTCATGATCGTGTGCCCCATCGGACGAGATCCCGTGTGCATGGGTTAATTGCCCACCCGACGCCCCCAATGCGAATTGGGCTGGGTTATTAGGATCCTGCCCTACTGGAAAGCGGCCTTCTAGTGGCGCATACACAGTCCACCCCGTAGGACACGCTCCGGCAAACATCGCGATCATCCCGGCGAATACCGAACCGTCCGCGACAGATCCGCACATTAAGGCATACGCTGTGGAATTGACCGGCTCGCGCGGCAACAAGGTTTGCCCACTCACATTGACTTCGATATGAGGCGCGACGTTTTGCCAATCCACACCGGTCGGGGATAGCACCATTGAAAACAGACCCTGATTGACGGACACATTCTGCGGTCCGCTGCTCCAATATTGATTCAATCCGGTGCTGTCCGTTAGGCGAAAAACCATACTGTACGTCCCATTCGCCGCCGCACCGGATTGTTTTAACGTTCCTTGATATGTGATTTGTGAAGGAACAGCGCCGCCCCACACGCGCGCCACACAAAACAACCACAGCAGTACTACCCAATGTTTCTTCATATCTGCCTCCATTACCGAATAATCATGAGCTTGCCGTTCTTGCCATCTTGTTCTGATTCAACTCGCCACAGATAGACACCACTCGCTGCCGGGGACCCATCTGCTGTCCGTCCATCCCAGGTTTCTTGAGCCACCGGGCCAGCAGCGTCAGAATGGCGCAGTTCACGCACGCGATGCCCGTCTAACGTATAAATCGTGATGCGACATTCCGATGGAAGGGTACTGAAGGTTATGCCGCCGCTTTCTGTACCGGTTTGCCCCGGTCCATCGCCTGCGTTAGGGCCAAACGGACGCCATGGGGTTGGAAATACAAAGACGTCCCGAGCTTGGCCCAACGCACTTCCCATTAATGCGAACACCGCGAGCTGCGTAATGGGCGCACTAACCGTTTGACCTATGGAGAGACTGGCGGGGATTTTCACCCACAACCGGTGTTGGGTATCTAACGTCCATAAAGCTAAAGACGACACATGAACCGGAGCTGGCGCACCGGATGCCCACTCACTGCCGCCTCCATAGCTCATCGTCATCTGCCCGGGTTGTGACAAGCGTTGCAGACGTTGACCCTGAGCGTTGTAAGCCACGATCTCAATGAATCCCAGAGGAGTCTGGTAGGCCCCGCCAGTTACTCGCGCCTTGCGATTGGCTTCATCGACCACGGCAGAATCTAAATTCGGCGGCGTTCTAGCCCCTGAACTGTTGAATAGCACAACGGAGTAATCCGACAGAGATTCGGGAGGTAGGTGGAGTTGAAACGGCGGCCCAGAGGATGCGGCGTTTAATCCCAAACTGGCTTCAGGTGACTCCAGCAATGCATTCACGATGACATTCTCTTGATGCGGATCAGCCATCGTCAGAAACCGCGTGGCGGTGGACGCACTTAACGCGTAACCACTGATACTCACCAATCCCGGAACAACGGCTATTTCATGCACCGTGTTGCCTAGCCACGCGGATTCAGGCTTTACCTTGAGAACAGAATTAACCGGATCGTATTCCCACGTTAAGGCGACGGGCTGACGTTGAGCCCGCGCAAGATGGTCTTGAAGAACAGTTCCTTTCAACCCCCTGGTGATGGATCCGGGATCCAATTGATCTGAAAAACGGAATTCAACGGTCGCCTGGACGGTCACACCAATCTGCAAACCATTTTGAAAATAAGCCGGCGAACCGCCTACGTTAATCCCCAGCACGTTAAACGATTGTCCCGCCCCGAACCGTCCACCGTAATACCCCGAGTCTACAGACGTTGTGGAAAATGACATCATTTGGCTGGCTGCCGCCTCCCCCCAAGAGAAACTCATCGTAAAAGGTCCTCCATTTAACAGTACGCCTCCAGCGCCGCCCACGAGATGTTTCGCAAGTTCGAAGGTAGACGCGGCCTGAACCGGAAGGCTTAGCCAGCTAACGGCTAACGCGAGTCCTATCCACCGTTCACTCTGGAACAATGACTTTAATTTCCTCATAGGTTGTCTTCATCATTTTTAAAGCATCGGGATGTGCGGGATCTATTTCCAACGCCTTGTTGAATTCGACCAAAGCTTCTGTGTAGCGGCGACGACGGAAATTGCGCAAGCCTTTTTCATACCACCGTTGTGCGACATACTGAAGATCTTCGGGAGGTTTTCCAAACCGGCAGGTCAGGCCCACACGATGCGTTCCGCCGAACTCACCTGCACCTGCGTAGGCATAATCCACTTGGAGTGTTTTGAAGCGAATGCCTCCACCCATTCTCCAACCAGATCCGAGATCTCCAGCCGATGTATATCCCGTGCGGATTAAAAAATACTGCAACGTCCGGACTTCTAAGCCTAAGCCCAGGGATCGATCGGCTCCGGAAGGTTGTCGACCATCTAAAGAGAGGGTAATCAGCTCATCGCGCCAGCGTCCGGCGTACGAAAGACCGGCCTCAAAGCTTCGCGGTATCGGAAATGCTTCTCGGTCATAACGAAGTTTCCCCCCGATATTACGTACGACACCCCCGAGTCTCCAACCCTCCAAAAACTCCCCGAAACGTTTTCCGGGAGACCAGAGCGCACCGAGATCTCCAGCCACGGTTTGAGCCGACACATCGCTTAAACGTTCTCGAAGGTATGTTCCTGTCGCACCGAACGAAACACCTGAGCCCAGTCGCCGATCTCGAAAATAAGTCCGGGCGTAGGAAAACCCGACAGCCAAGTCATTCGCGCTAACTTCACCTCGAGGTAAACCTGTCGCGTCATACCCTTTAAAAGA